>ERZ808049.88-NODE-88-length-93999-cov-6.413748_pt1 | contig 93999 bp, 74 predicted proteins | sample MGYA00380198_ERZ808049 | MGnify/ENA primary metagenome ERZ808049 (study PRJEB31490, sample SAMN06133414) | mouse gut metagenome | isolation source: Z2_2 | host: mice | place: China: Chengdu | collected 2015-05 ...
TGAATTAGACCGCAAAGATAAAATTCAAAACCGTTGACTCTCAAAATCGCACGTAAAAGACTATAATTCAATTATTTTAAAGACCGATTTGTCCATTTTAACGGGACAGTAGTGTGTTCTCATCAAGATTCATTATCCCAAGTGTCCCACTTTTACATTCCATGCTGGATGGGACATCGGGACAGGTGGGACACCTTGGGGCAAATTGAGGGTAACCTATAATTGGTGTTTGACAAATGTCCCATACGTTCCATATTGTCCCAAGTGTCCCTGACCGTCCCTTGTGTCCTATCGTTCCATATGGGAAAAGGTGGAACATGGGACATTCCATACATATCATGCCTTACAGTACCTTTCGACTGTGCTTTTGGATATGCCGAGTTTCTCTCCGATTTCACGGTAGGACATCCCTTGCGAGTGAAGAGACCGGGCATCACTCTTCATCCTGTTCCGTTCCTCTTCCGTAATTTCCTTAAGGTGTGCGGATTCGGTCGCGTGACCGAGCGTGACAAACCGCAGAAAGTCATCCGCTTTCTCAATGGCGCATACAATCACGTGGTTGCCGCCATACTCAAAGTTCCCGTATCTCACTTTGAGTTGCTTGATGTATCGCAGGTTCTCATCCTTCGCGCTCTTACCAATGGCAAATACACTGTCAAAGAAATTGTAGAGTTTCTTGCTTCCTGCAAGGTCGTTCTGTGTTATCGGCATATTCAGTTGTCGCTTGGGCGTATGCGCCAGTATAAGGATGGAAAGTTCATGCTTGCGCTTCAACTCCATCAGCCTTGACATCAACCGTCCGGCATCCTCGCCCTTTTCAGAAGTCATGCAGAGATAGGACAGGTTGTCTATGATGAGAATCTTACAACCCATATCCACGGACAACTTCTCAATCTCCATAATCAAAGTGTTCTCGAAATCGTCTTGTGGGCAGAGGCAGTCCCTTGAAATCTCCACCCGGTACAGGTCATCGGGGAAGCGGTGGCATTGTCCGGTGGTCTCATTGGTGTAGCGTAACTGAAACTGTTTGTCCGAAAGTTCGAAGTCAAAGTAGAGAACTTTACGTGTCTCTGCTATCTCAGCCGCAATCTGTACGGCATAGATGGATTTTCCGAGGTTGCTATCCGCGAACAGGCAGCACACCTCCCCCTGATACCACAGCGTGAGCCACAACGGAACAGGATTCGGGCGGTTCGCCGCTTCCTGAATGGTGACGTTGGCGGTCTTGACGGAGAACATACCACTCCATACCGGTACGTTCTCCGCTTGTTGCCTTTGGCTATCCAGTTCCGCACCTATGGCGGCTATTGCATTGAAGGGCTGCCTGGCGGTTTCATTTCTTTCTTCCGTTTCCATGATTACCAATTTCTGTTTGATGGCTTTCGCTTGTTGGAAGCAAGGATAGCCGCGTTTTCTTCCTCCATCGTCAGCGGTACGGGATTCTTGCGATTGCACTCCAGCCACTTGTCCAGTTCGTCCTGATAGAGGACATACCGCTTGCCCGGTTTGGTGGCCGGAATAGTCCCGTTCCCCAATTTCATATAAAGGGTGCGCAGTGGTATCTTCAAATACTCGGCGGCATCCTCCACCGACATGGGGCGGTGGGTGTTCTCCTTGCGTTCCGTGTTCTCCTTTTGCAGACAGGCAAGCATCTGTCTCATGCCGATAACCTCGTCACGAAGCTCGGCCACGACCTGTGGAAGGTCATTGAATGTGAGTCCGTTTTCCATATTCATAAAATGTTTGATGCCGCAAAAGAACACTATGATGTACCAGTGATTCAATTTATTGACGGTAATCGCAGGATAATCGTAATGTCAAGGAGTAATCGGCAATATGGGGAAATGGAAACCGCTTACAGTAAGAGAGTTATATCTACATTTACACGCAATGGCATACAACGGCAAAGGGAAGCCCAAGATGGACTTCCCTGTATGGGATGCAAAATAGAATCGGATTTTTTAAGAATGAAAATTGGAATTGCCGGTTTGCTTGGGTCTGTCAAGTTTGATATGTCCCTTGTCTGGGTCGCAGGTCAGGCTTCTGGCCAGCGATTCGGTTTCCACAGCCATAAGTTCAACCGGGAACAGGCTTTTGATAAATCCGGCTTGCACCATTACCGAATACCCGTTCTCGAATCCGAGTCGCACACCGATGTTCCACACCAGATGCTTGAAGTCCGATGTCTTCAACCTGTCTTTCGGGTTCGGCATACGTTTGAGGGTGACGTCTTTGGGAGTATATGCAGGATTGTCACACCACGCTTCAATCTCGCCACAGAGTAACACCAGGTTTTCTTCTGTAGTGAACGGTGCCATCTTCCTTTTGGCATAATCAAGGATGGAATTGACAAGTAGCAGCCTGTTGTCTTGCTGCTTCTGTTCAAAATCCGCACAATAAGTTCGGTATTCTTCCTTGGTTACAACAGGGGCAGATTCTGCGGTAGATGTAGCTGCAACTGTCACCTGTTCCGGCTGGTCTTCAATCAAAGGTACATCAGTATATTCCTCTACTACCAATGCCTCAACTGGTTCAGTGTTGTTCCCGTTCCTTACCTTCTTCACCATCAAGGTACAAAGTGTTACCAAATCGGCAAGCATGTATTGGCAGACAGCAAGATACAGCAGCCACAACAGACCGTTGCAGCCTAAAAAAGAAACTGTCTTGATGAAGGTATCTCCGCCGAAATCGGAACTGATTCGGGTGGATGCCATTAATGAAAGGGCAAGTATGATTATGCCGGGCAAACCATAAAAAAGGCAATTCTCTGTATTGACAATCGTGTTCTGATTCTTCATTCTTATACTGGTTATTGCGCCTTGTCAGCGGTTGTTTGTCACAAAATTACAATAGACCTTATCGTTATGCCAAAAGAAATTGCAGATATGAGCAATTATTTACGACTTATTAGTGTTTAGGGCGCATTTCATACTTAAATTCATACTTTAAACAGCCAAAAGACTGCGATTTTTACTCTACCTTACGTTTCAGCGTGATGCGGTTTGCCGCCTCCTTCTTCCTGCTACTCACACTGTCGAGATAGCACTGGGTGGTGGCGAGGTTCTTGTGCCCGACAAGTTCCTGCACGGTTCTGGAATCCGTTCCTGCCTCCAGTTGCAGGGTACAATAGGTGTGCCGGCTTGAATGGTAGGTGATGTTCTTGGTGATTCCTGCCGCCTTTATCCATTGTTTGAGTGCTGTCTGTGTCATGCTGTCCTTGAAACCGGGGAACACAAGTCCCATTCTTGAATCACTGTCTATCAATGCCAGTGCCTCCTCCCCGATGGGATTATGTACAATCTGCTTTGTTTTCTGCATACGGGTGGTGATATAGAGCGTCCCGTCCGCTTCGGGCTGTATCATTTCCCATGAGAATGCCTTGACATCGCTCTTCCGCAGTCCCGTGAGGCAGGAGAAAAGGAATGCGGTTTTCAGTACGGGCTCTTCACACGGAGTTTCTGCCAGTTGTATGAGTTCCTCCGCAGACAGCCCCACTTTGTCTGTCGGGATGTTTTCTGCGCGTTCCAGATAGGGACAAGGATTCTCCTTGATCTTCTTGTCTCGATGGGCAGCATGGAGCGTACCGAGGAACGCAGACCAATAGCTGGCAATGGTATTGGGATGCAGTTTGCGCTTTTGATGGATGACCTGATGCGTGGTGCGCAGATATTCCAGGAACTTGTTGCACAGCTCTACGGTAATTTCGGCAAAGGTGCATTTGCCGCCTGTAAACAGGTTGAAGTGCAGGAATGCCTGCTCATAGCGAGAGTTTTTCTTTCCTGCGTACTTCTTGAAGTAATCAATGAAACTGCCGTTCAGTTTGTTCTTGTCAAAGAACTCGTAACGCTCGTTTACAATCTCCTCGTAGCGGCGGCATCGCAAAGCTTCTGCCTTCTCCGACAGCCGGGCATTGTAGTCCTTCTCACGCTGTGTCTTCGGATGTGCGTAGATGTAGATACCGAGCGATTCATGACGCAGCACTTTGTTGGTGGTCTCGTCACGGTAGCCGGGATAATAGTCGAGGAAGAAGGACAGCATTTTGCCGCCTTTGATTTTCCGTGTATAAAGGTTCACGGTCTTGCAAATGTTTGCCATAATCTTTCTTTGTTATTGATGGATATTACTCGGTGGAGACCTTCTCCACGCTGCAAAGGAATGGAATGATGTGGCGTTGGTGACAGATAATGACGGTAATTGACCAATAATCGGCCAATAATCAACGGTCACAGCCCTTTGGCGGCTCTTTCAGCCATCACACGCTCCACATCCGCACGGAAAAGCAGGTTTCTCACACCGACTTTCCGTTTCCCGATACCGTGTACTTTGGCGATATGATGAATGTTCGCTTTGGACAGTCCGTATTTTTCCGACACATATTCCACGGTACAATAGCGTTCATCCTCCATCAAATCAGTCTGACGGAGCTCGTCAAGGTGTGTCTTTGAATAATAGAGTATGCCGTATTCCTTTTTGGTTGGGATGCGGTGTCGGTAGGCATAGGCATGGATGGCGGTCGGTTTCATGCCGAACACCTCAAACACTTGTTCTGTGGTTAGCCACTCAGTGATGGAGGCTATATCAGCGGTCAGCCCGAGACATTCCTCCACGTGGCTTTTACTGTAATAGTTCTTGCCTGCAATCTTACAAATGGGGATTTGGTTGCGCTTGGCGGTAGTGTAAAGCCATGACTGCTTTACCTTATAAGTGGAGAGGACTTCCTCGCCGGAAATGTAAGAGAGGATTTCTTCAGAAGCCGGAATAATGGTCTTGTTCTCCTTACCGGATTTCTTTTGACTGATGGACTCGGCTCTCTTAGGGCGTGTGCCGGGTATCACCCTGTTATAAGGGTTGTCCTCCAGCATCCTCTCTATATCTGCTCTGCGTATAAATGCCATGCGGCTGCTGATGCGTGAAGCCCGCAGTCTGCCTTGTGCCACGAGCTTATAAATGTACTGGCGCGAACATCCCATTAGGATGGCAGCCTTTGAAAAGGTGAGATACTCCTGACGCTGTATCTCTAAAACAGGTTCTACGGCATTGAGCAAATCCTGCTGTCGCTTCTTCTTCGCTTTCTTGGCTTTATCGGCGCAATGCACGGAGCAATACTTCTGCATACCACTGTTGGCTATGAATGTCCTGCCACAGAATGCACATTTCTTGGTTGCTTTCATTCTTCCCTTTGTTTGATGTTGAACACTCTTTTCTGTGTATTCCATCGGGGAGTGAACGGAAGTCAATCATTGTCACCTGTTGTCAACCGGGTAAATATCTGTGGCAGTCTTCGTATTTCATCCTGCCGCTTGTCACTCCTTGTGAACTGTTGTAACCCGATGTCAACGGACTGCGATTTTATGGCAACAAAAAAGTTCCGTACATTCACCGCGATAGAAATACGTTACAAAAATATGCGGAAAATGACGGAACACCAAATATGAACTGCGAAGTGTTAAATTTGAAATGATGTTGATATTCAATGATTTAATTATAGATAATACTCGTTGCTTGCAGGTGGTTACACCTATCTAAATACAAGGGAAAACAGATGGGAATTTAATGGAGATGTGTCAAAATGAGGATTAGAACACAAATGACACAAATAACACAAATTAATCATTTATAGAGAATTGAAAATCAGTTGCAATTCGATTTTCTATCCGTGTCATTTGTGTAATTCGTGTTCCTTACCGCCATTTAGCAGAAATACGGGACAGCAGAGTGAAAGCCGTAAACAATTACCAACCAGCAATTTAAAGCAAAAACTCGAAAAGCAAGTGTGACGGCAAACGATTGCCCTCACACTTGCTACCACGCTTCCACTCACATCATAATCAACTGGTATACAAACAAGTGCACCGAACAGTGAGGGCGTGAGAGCAAAAAGCACACAAACTCTTGCGTAAGCAAATGCACGGAGTTAACGGAAAGAGAGGTCATCCTAAAAAAAATAAATCAACCCGGAACGGAAAGGAATAAGAATAAGAATCGCTACTTTTGCAACAGAAACAACAAGATTATGGGAGCAGGAAAATGGATTGGCGGCATCATCGGCTTCATGGCAGGCGGGCCGCTCGGCGCATTGGCAGGATATGTGCTCGGTTCGTTGATAGACGTCGGCAGCACCCCTGCAAGTTACACAACCACCTACGGCAACGAACAGACGGCGGCGGATGACGCGTTTGCCGGACAGCGGAACAGCTTTCTCTTCGCGATGCTGGTGATGGCATCGTACATCATACGGGCGGACGGACGCATCATGCACAGCGAGATGGAGTACGTACGCAACTTCCTACGGAGAAACTTCGGCGAAGCGGCAGTGGGCGAAGGCGAACGGATATTGCTCAACCTCTTCGAACAGCGCAAGCGGATGGACAGTCAGAATCCGCTGGCGTTCAAGCACACCATTCGCGACTGCGGCAGCCAGATTGCCGCCAACCTGACGTACGAAGAGCGGCTGCAACTGTTAGGCTTCCTCGCCAACATCGCCCGAAGCGACAACAACGTCTGCCGCGAAGAGATAGAAGCGCTGAAGGAAGTGGCAACCTACATGGGGCTGTCCGAAAAAGAAGTGGAGTCGATGCTCAACTTAGGCAACAATACGCTGGATGCCGCCTACAAGGTGTTGGAAGTGCTTCCCACGGCAAGCGACGAGGAGGTGCGCGCGGCATACCGCAAACTGGTGCTGAAGCATCACCCCGACCGGGTCGCCACACTGGGCGATGACATCCGACGTGCCGCCGAAGAGAAGCTGCAAAGCATCAACCACGCCAAGGAAACAATCTACAAAGCAAGAGGAATGAAATAGGCGGCAAGAACAATCCGGCAGACAAACCCGAACATCCAAAAAAGTAAAAACAAACCCTATCATCAGCTATATAATGAAAAAGATTTTTGCAACCCTCGCACTTGGCTTCACTGCCATGAGCGGATACGCCTCCACCCCGCTGTGGATGCGCGACATACAAATCTCGCCGGACGGAACGGAAATCGCGTTCTGCTACAAAGGAGACATCTACAAAGTGCCCGCAAAGGGCGGCATAGCCACGCAACTCACCACGCAGGAGTCGTACGAAGCATCTCCGGTATGGTCGCCGGACGGCAAGCAGATAGCCTTTGCCAGCGACAGGCACAGCAACTTCGACGTGTTCGTCATGCCTGCCGACGGCGGAACAGCCCGGCGGCTGACGACCCACTCCGCCGGAGAGATGCCGTGGTCGTTCACTCCCGACGGCAAGTCCGTCCTCTTCTCGGCAACCATCCAAGACCCTGCCGAAAGCGCCCTCTTCCCACGCGCAGCCATGACGGAGCTCTACAAGGTCTCCGTCGACGGCGGACGTATCGAACAGGTGTTAGGCACGCCTGCCGAAGCGGTCTGTTTCGACCCTTCGGGCGAGCGGTTCTTCTACCAAGACCAGAAAGGTTTTGAAGACCAGTGGCGGAAGCACCACACGTCGTCCGTGACGCGCGACATATGGATGTACGACGCCCGCACCGGCAAGCACACCAACCTCACCCGCCGTGCCGGAGAAGACCGTAACCCCGTGCTCGCACCGGACGGACAGTCGCTCTACTTCCTGAGCGAGCGCGACGGCGGTTCGTTCAACGTGTACCGCTTCCCGCTCGACCGTCCGGAGGCGGTGACGGCAGTGACCGGCTTCCGCACCCACCCCGTCCGCTTCCTCTCCATCAGCAACGGCGGCACCTTGTGCTACGGCTATGACGGCGAGGTATACACGCAGCAAGGCAACGCCGCCCCGCAGAAAGTCCGGATAGACATCGTCCGCGACGACCGGCCGCAGACCGCCTATCTGAACTACACCAGCGGAGCGACCTCGGCCACCGTATCGCCGGACGGCAAGCAAATAGCCTTCACCGTGCGTGGCGAAGTGTTCGTGACCGCCGCCGACTACGCCACCACCAAGCAAATCACCCATACCGCCGCCAACGAGAGCGGCCTCTCCTTTGCCCCCGACAACCGCACCTTGGCGTATGCCAGCGAGCGCAACGGCAACTGGCAGCTCTTCCTCGCCAGAATAGCCCGCAAGGAAGAGCCCAACTTCCCCAACGCCACCCTCATCGAAGAGGAAGCGCTACTGCCCTCCACCACCGTCGAGCGTGCCTATCCGCAATTCTCGCCGGACGGGAAAGAGCTCGCCTTCATCGAAGACCGTAGCCGCCTGATGGTCGTGAACCTCGATACGAAGAAAGTGCGCCGGATTACCGACGGCTCCCACTGGCACAGCACGGGCGGCAGATTCAGCTACGCCTGGTCGCCGGACGGAAAATGGTTTACCCTCGAATTTATCGGCAACGGACACGACCCCTACTCCGACATCGGCCTTGTCAGCGCACAAGGCGGCAGCCCCATCGTCAACCTGACCAACAGCGGATACTCGAGCGGTTCGCCCCGCTTTGTCCTCGACGGCAATGCCATCCTGTTCAAGACGGAACGCTACGGTATGCGCGCCCATGCCTCATGGGGTTCGCAGGACGACGCCATGCTGGTCTTCCTCAACCAGGACGCTTACGACAAATATTGCCTGAGCAAAGAGGACTACGAACTGCGCAAGGAGCTGGAAGCCGAACAGAAGAAAGCAAAAGAGAAAGAGGCTTCCAAGAACAAAGACGCTTCGAAAGAGAAGAAGAACGACAAGAAAAAAACGGAATCCAAGGATGCCGATGGAGAGAAACCAAAGGTGAAAGAGATTGTCGTGGAGCTGAAGAACATAGAAGACCGTGTAGTGCGGCTCACCCCGAACTCTTCGGACATGGGCAGTGTCATCCTCTCCAAGGACGGCGAGACGCTGTACTACTTCGCCGCCTTCGAAAGCGGCTACGACCTGTGGAAGATGGACCTCCGCAAGAAAGAGACCCGCCTGCTCCACAAGATGGATGCCGGATGGGCGGCGATGGAGCTGGACAAGGACGGCAAGAACCTGTTCCTGCTGGGTGGCAAGAGTATGCAGAAGATGGACTTGTCCGGCAACGGGCTGAAGCCGATTTCCTACCGTGCACAAGTCAAGATGGACCTGGCTGCGGAACGCGCCTATATGTTCGACCATGTGTACAAGCAACAGCAGAAGCGCTTCTACAACACCACGATGCACGGTGTGGACTGGGATGCCATGAGTGCCGCCTACCGCAAGTTCCTGCCCCACATCAACAACAACTACGACTTTGCCGAGCTGCTGAGCGAGTGGCTGGGCGAGCTGAACGTGTCGCACACCGGCGGCCGCTACTACCCCTCCGGACAGAGCGAGCCGACCGCCAGCCTGGGATTGCTCTTCGACTGGAAGTATCAGGACAAGGGTATGCGCATCGCCGAAGTCATCGAGAAAGGCCCGTTCGACAATGCCACGACTCGGGTCAGAGCCGGTGTCATCATCGAAAAGATAGACGGCACGGAGATTACGCCCGAAACGGACTACTACACATTATTAAATAATAAGGCAAAAAAGAAGACACTCGTCTCGCTCTACGACCCGCAGTCGAAAGCGCGCTGGGAGGAAGTGACCATCCCGATAAGCAGCAGCGCGCTGAATGCCCTGCTCTACTCCCGTTGGGTGAAACAGCGCGCGGCGGATGTGGACAAGTGGTCCAACGGCCGCTTGGGTTATGTCCACATCGAGTCGATGGGCGATGACAGTTTCCGTTCCGTCTACTCGGACATCTTGGGTAAATACAACAACCGCGAAGGCATCGTGATTGATACCCGCTTCAACGGTGGCGGCCGTCTGCACGAAGACATCGAGGTGCTGTTCAGCGGCAAGAAATACTTCACGCAAGTGGTCCGCGGCCGCGAAGCCTGCGATATGCCCAGCCGCCGCTGGAACAAACCGTCCATCATGCTGACGTGCGAAGCCAACTACTCCAACGCACACGGCACACCGTGGGTATACCGCCACCGGAACATCGGCAAGCTGGTAGGTATGCCTGTCCCCGGCACGATGACCAGTGTGTCGTGGGAGCGGCTGCAAGACACATCACTGGTGTTCGGCATCCCCGTCATAGGCTACCGCCTGCCCGACGGCAGCTACCTGGAGAACTCCCAGCTGGAACCCGACATCACAGTCGCCAACTCGCCCGAGAGCATCGTGAAGGGTGAGGATACCCAACTGAAGGTTGCCGTAGAAGAGTTGTTGAAAGAGTTGGATGCCGCTGCAAACTAACAGAAAAGAACACAAATGACACAAAAGACACAGATTACGGAATCGAATCATAGCTGATTTTCAATATCATGTAGAGATTCATCTGTGTCATTTGCGTCATTCGTGTTCCAACCCTCATTTCGAACCACCTGCTTACGAGACGAGCACAGCCAGTCAGCCAATGGAAGTATTGAACAAAGAGACCGCCATCAGCCGGATGAACGCATTCGGCCGCCGGAATACCCCTTTTCTATTCATCATCGACTATACGCAAGAGCACTCGTACGTCGAACCGATTGACCGGATAGACCCTTCCACTTGTCTCTACCGGTTTGGAGCAACCGGCAACACGCCCGCTACGGACACCCGGTATGCCGGAAACATCGATTGGGATTTCACCCTCCCGTCTCCTGCCGCGCCGTTCGTTCGACATCGTGAGGCGTAACCTGCTGAACGGGAACAGCTACCTGACCAACCTGACGTGCAAAGTCCCGCTCCGCACCAACCTGACGCTGAAGGAGGTGTTCCTGCACTCGCACGCTCTGTACCGGCTTTGGCTGAAGGACCGCTTCGTCTGCTTCTCACCCGAAATCTTCGTCCGCATGGAAGCAGGCAAGATAAAGTCCTTCCCGATGAAAGGCACCATAGACGCCGCCCTGCCCCACGCCGAAACGACATTGCTGAACGATGCCAAAGAAGCTGCCGAACACGCCACCATCGTCGACCTGATACGCAACGACCTCAGCATGGTTTCCGACCACGTCAGCGTAGCCTCCTACCGCTACATAGACCGCCTGCCGACCAACAAAGGTCCCATTCTGCAGACCAGCTCGGAGATATGCGGCACGCTGCCCGACGACTACACGGAACGGCTCGGCGATATCCTCTTCAGGCTGTTGCCCGCCGGCTCCATCACCGGTGCCCCCAAGCCGCGCACCATGCAAATCATTGCCGAAGCGGAAGGCTACGAACGGGGATTCTACACCGGCGTCATGGGTTGCTATGCCGACGGGCGGCTAGACAGTGCCGTCATGATACGCTTCATCGAGCAGGAGAACGGACAGCTCTACTTCAAAGCCGGTGGCGGCATCACCGCCCAAAGCCAATGGAGAAACGAATACAACGAAGTAAAACAGAAAATCTATGTGCCGATTTATTGAAACCATCCGCGTGGACGGCGGAGAAGCACGCAACCTGGCTTACCACGAACGGCGGCTGAACGACACCCGCGCACACTGCTTTCCGGGCAGCCCCGCGCTGCGGCTTGCCGACTGCCTGCCTCCCCTTCCCGCAAGCGGGCTGCACAAGCTGCGCGTGGTCTACGGACGCGACGGCATCGAAGAGGTCTCCTGCACCCCTTACACCCTACGCCCCGTCCGTTCGCTGGCATTGCTGGCAGCCAACGACATCGACTACACCTACAAGAGCACCGACCGCCAAGCACTCAACCGGCTGTTTGCACAGCGCGGCACCTGCGACGATGTCCTGATAGTCCGCCGCCACCTGCTCACCGACACCAGCATCGCCAACATCGCCCTCTTCGACGGCAAGCGATGGTATACCCCGCAACACCCTCTACTGAAAGGAACCAAGCGCGCCGAGCTATTGGACAAAGGAATCCTGACCGAAAGAGACATCCGGACAGACGAGCTATCCGCCTACTCCGCCATCCGGCTGTTCAATGCGATGATAGCATGGGGCGAGCTGGAACTTTCCACCGGTTGCCTGCGGCAGCTCTTCTGAAAAAGACGAATGTACCGCCGCCCCGTTTCCATTTCCCAAAGATTTGTTTTACTTTTGCATCGGAATATAAAGTTCCCTATTACCGTAACCAAACAAATACACCTATGCGTTATACCGTATCCGCCCCCGCTGCCCCGATGAATGTCGCCATCCAGCTGCCGGCATCCAAAAGCATCAGTAACCGTGCGCTTATCCTGCACGCCCTTGCCCACGGCAAACAGACGCCCTGCAACCTGAGCGATTGCGACGACACCCGTGTCATGGTACGCGCCCTGCAAGGCAACCCCGAACAGATAGACATCATGGCGGCAGGAACAGCCATGCGCTTCCTCACCGCCTACCTCAGCGTGACGCCCGGCACACGCCTCATCACCGGCACGCAACGCATGCAACAACGCCCCATCCGCATCCTGGTAGACGCGCTGCGCCACCTCGGTGCCGACATCGAGTATGCCGGAAACGAAGGCTTCCCTCCGCTGCGCATCACCGGCACGGAACTGCAAGGCGACGAGATATCCCTTGCCGGAAACGTCAGCTCGCAATACATCTCCGCCCTGCTGATGATGGGCGCGGTGCTTCCCAACGGACTGAACCTGCAACTGACAGGCGATATCATCTCACGCCCCTACATCAACCTCACGCTGCAACTGATGCACGACTTCGGCGGACGTGCCGAATGGACCTCCGAAAGCAGCATCGCCGTCCACCCCGGCGGCTACCGCGATGTGCCGTTCACCGTAGAGAGCGACTGGAGTGCAGCATCCTACTGGTATCAGATACTGGCACTGAAAGGGGATGAAGAACGGAGAATGGAGAATGAAGAACGGGGAATGAAGAATGGGGAATGCGCCATCGAACTCCTCGGACTGTTCCCCCGCAGTTATCAGGGCGACAGCCGTGGTGCGGAAATCTTCTCCCGCCTCGGCGTGCACACCGAATATACGGACAGAGGAGTGCGGCTGACGCTGGCAGGCGCCCCCGTCGCCCGTCTCGAAGAAGACATGGTAGACATCCCCGACCTTGCGCAGACCTTTGTCGTCACCTGTTGCCTGATGGACATCCCTTTCCGCTTCACCGGCTTGCAAAGCCTCAAAATCAAAGAGACCGACCGCATCGCCGCCCTCATCACTGAACTGCGCAAGTTGGGCTACCCGATACGTTCCGAACAAGACAGCATCCTGCTATGGGACGGTACACGTTGCCCTGCCGAGAGCGCTCCCGTCATTTCCACTTACGAAGACCACCGCATGGCGATGGCATTCGCTCCCGCCTGCATCGTGCTGCCGCAACTTGCCATCGACGAGCCGCAGGTAGTGTCCAAATCCTATCCCGCCTATTGGGAAGATTTGCGGAAAGCAGGGTTCATCCTCTCGGCAAACCAAGAAGAGAAATAACAACACTTTTTTCAAGAAAAAAGAAACGTATGTGGATACTGATTATTAGCCTGATTGCCCTTGCCGTCGTAGCCGCCATAGCCGGAACGATACGCAACCGCAGTCTCCAAAAGAAGATTGACAGCGGCGAACTGGACGCCCTGCCCGAAGTGCAGGAAGTGGACATGGAGTGTTGCGGACAGCACGAAGTGTGCGAAAAAGAGAGCCTGCTCGCAGCCGTCAGCAGAAAGATAGAGTATTACGACGACGAAGACCTGGACCGGTACATCGGCACCGCTCCCGACGGATACACTCCCGAGCAGGAAGAAGAGTTCCGCGACGTGTTCTACACCATGCAGTCGGAAGATGTGGCTGGATGGGTGCGCAGCCTGCAACTACGCGGCATCGCACTGCCGGACAACCTGAAAGACGAAGTGTTCCTGATAGTAGGAGAAAGACGGACCGCCCCCCATCACTAATTACTAATCACTAATCACTATAGAACTAATCACTACATCTCTCCCCCTTTTCCCATGGAACTGCTACACTACCCCTTCTTTCAACACGCCCTCATCGGCAGTCTGCTGGCAAGCATTGTCTGCGGCATTATCGGTACATACATCGTCACCCGTCGGCTGGTATTCATCAGCGGCGGACTGACGCACGCCTCGTTCGGCGGCATCGGCATAGGGCTGTATGCGGGGATTTCACCGATACTTTCGGCAGCGCTCTTCTCGGTGTTGTCGGCATTCGGCGTGGAGTGGCTCAGCAAGCGGAAAGATATGCGCGAAGATTCCGCCATTGCCGTATTCTGGACGTTGGGGATGGCATTGGGCATCATCTTCACCTTCCTCTCCCCCGGATTTGCTCCCGACCTCTCCGCCTACCTGTTCGGCAACATCCTGACCATCACGCCGGGCGACATCGCCTTGCTGGGCGGACTGGCACTGCTGCTCATCCTGTTCTTCTCGCTTTTCCTGCACCCGATTATCTATGTGGCGTTCGACCGCGAATTTGCCCGTTCGCAAGGAATACCCGTGCAGTTGTTCGAATACGTGCTGATGATGTTCATCGCGCTGACCATCGTAGCCTGCCTGCGGATGGTAGGCATCGTGCTGGTCATCTCCCTGCTGACCATTCCGCAGATGACCGCCAACCTGTTCTCGTGCAGGTTCCACCGCATCATCTGGCTCTCCATCGCCATCGGATACCTCAGTTGCCTGGGCGGGCTGTTCATTTCATACTACCTCAACGTGCCTTCGGGAGCCTCCATCATCTTCTTCTCCATCCTCATCTACGCCATCTGCAAAGGAGGAAAAAGCGTCATGCACGTTTTTTTAAGGAAGCGGCCCGGGATGCACGGCTTTTTCATTTAAAGGAGTTGAAAGGAGTTATCGGGAGTTAAAGGGAGTTATCACTTCGCTACGCTCCGTTAGGAGTTATCGGCCGATACTACCGCCTTATACAAACAAGACTATCGACTTCTAACTCCCGATAACTCCCTTTAACTCCCGATAACTCCTAACAGAATGATAACTCCTTTTAACTCCTTCTATCCCTTCTAACTCCTTCTACCCCCTCTAAATGAAAGAACCGTAACTATCAAAGGAAATAAATCATAAATCTAAAATCATAAATCTAAAATCTTCCTATCTTTGTCCACAAAATACAAGACAATGGAAATAAAAATTCAGTCATTAGACCAGATTCATGAAGCCGCCCGCCAGTTCGTTGAAGCAATGGGCGACAACACCGTGTTTGCCTTCTACGGTAAAATGGGAGCCGGTAAGACCACTTTCATCAAGGCGGTTTGCGAAGAGCTCGGCGTGTCCGATGTCATCACCTCTCCCACCTTCGCCATCGTCAACGAATACCGTTCCGACATCGCCGGAGAGTTGATTTACCACTTCGACTTCTACCGCATCAAGAAGCTGGAAGAAGTGTACGACATGGGATACGAAGACTACCTGTACAGCGGTGCGCTCTGTTTCATCGAATGGCCGGAACTGATTGAGGAGCTTCTGCCGGGAAATGCCGTAAAAGTCACCATCGAAGAAGTGGAGAACGGCGAACGGAAAGTCACGCTGGAACAGATGGACTAACCACCCGCCACTAACCACTAATCACTATAGAACTAATCACTATAGAACTAAAATATCACTGATTCATGAGCCAATACATCGTCCAAGGCATCTTCGTCGTTGCTGGAGTCGTCTCCCTGCTTGCCGCGATTTTAGACTGGGAGTGGTTCTTCACCGCCCAAAACACGCAGTTTGTCGTGCAGAACGTAGGTCGTCGGCAGGCACGTTGGTTCTACGGTGTATTGGGAGTGATACTTATCGGCATGGCGGCATTCTTTTTTCTGAATACGCCGCCGGTGTGACAGGTATAAAAGAAAAAACTCACCACAGACTATCCGTGGTGAGTTTTGACACACATTCTTCGTAATGTTATACCGGTCTTACCAGTTATCCGTCCTGAACGGGAAAGCCGCCAGCCCAAACGTGTTACGCAGCGTGACGCCTTCCACAAAATCGTGGAACGCATAGCGCACGGCCACCGGTTGCGCCACCTGGTCGCTATACACCTCCACCGTACAAGTGCGACCCACAATCTTCGCCTTCGCCGGATAGAACTTCTTGTCAGCACCGGCAATCTCAAAACCTTCCAGATTGCAGAAGCTCGGTTCTAAGCCCATGGTTGCATTATTGAACGTTACGATGGCTTTATTGTCCGAATATTCCACTTTCGTCATCATCGGTCCGGTAGAAACCAGCTTGCTGCCCACACCGTAGGTCTGGCTCAGCGCAAGCGTGGCAAGACGGGAACCGACCACCTCCTTTTTGGCGGGATGGATACAGTAACGTTCTCCTGCATCAATCGTAGAGACAATGCCGGTATTGGGGACAGACTTCAGTGCGGCAACCTGCGCTTCACGCAGTTGTCCCGCTCCGGTGTCCTGACCGTTTTTATACTGATAGGGGGCTATCTGCACACAATAGAAAGGCATATCCGGCGCTTCCCACAAGGTTCTCCAACGCTGTATCAGGGTAGCCATCATCGGAGCGTAATGCTGATGGTTGCAGATATTGGACTCGCCCTGATACCACAGGAAGCCACGGGCGGTAAAGTTGATGACAGGCCACAACATCGTATTATACAGGCACTCCAGACGCTGATGCATAGGCATCTTCATGCTTTTCACCTCCTGCAAGTCCAGCCCCTCAACGGCAGACAGCGTCGGTTCGTCCAGCCAAGCCTCTATACGCGAACCGCCCCAGCTGTTTATCACCAGTCCCACCGGAACGTTCAAGGTTTCGGTCAGTCGCTTGGCGAAGAAATAGCCTGCGGCACTGCAATCGGCTGTCGTCTCAAACAAAGAGACTTCCCATTTCCTGCCCTCGAAATCATCCCGCCGCTGCGTATTATTATAGATTCGCGGCACCGTAATGAAGCGGATACGGTCCCGGTAGTTGCCGGCATCCAGCAGCGTCTGAAGTGAGCCTTCAACGGGTTGAGCCATATTTCCCTTCACCGGCATTTCCATATTCGACTGTCCCGAACAAATCCAGACCTCGCCCACCAGGATATCCGAAAGCGTGACAGGCGTCCCGTCGCTGATGGTAATGGAATAAGGCGTATACCCTCCCGCCGGAGTATCCACTTTGACCATCCATGCCCCGTCCTTGCCGGTAGCAGCCTGATACGTCCGGTTGTTCCACGAAGTGGTGACGGTCACTTTTTTACCATCTGCCCAGCCCCACAGCTTCACGTTGCTGTTTTGTTGGAGCACCATGTGTTCTCCCATCATTGCCGGGAGCTTTACTTTGCCCTGTGCGAACTGCAAGCAGAAAAGGGCAAAACTCAAAATCAGAAAATGTCGTTTCATGTATCTATGATTTTTAATTGATTAAGTAACTATCTACAAAGATAGAACATTCCTTTGAAAAAACAACATACATCATAATCCAAATCACATACGCTCATAGTACATCATTCAAATATATCCGTCATGTACGCAGAGTGTATACGGTTTGAACTCAGACAACCGTTCTTCATACTTACCTTTCCAACAGACACGGTTGGGGAAACTATGAAAGTTTCCTCTATAAAAAGGAAATACAGAACAAACTGCCTTCCCTGCTGCGTAACTTCAAGATACCAAAATGTCAAAAGAGAATATAAAGATATGTATTGAAAATAAGAAGGATTGTCCGCATTAATTAGTGCACAAGTGGTACTTTTAATTCGTTAGACAGTTGTTGACTGTTCGTTAGACAGCCGTTATTCTTTCGTTAGACAGTTGTCTAACGAAAGAATAACGGCTGTCTAACGAATTAAAAATGCCGCTTTATTACCTATTCCCGTACAGTTCGGCGAATAAAAACGCCTGATTGACGTATTCATTTTACCGATTGCTCCACTTGACATAGAGCAAACAAATATCATTTTAATAAGAGAATGACAAATAAACAAAATGGACCAAGAAAAAAAGTACAAATATAATGATATAAATTAGGCACGGAATGATACAAATTGCGCGGATTAATAAGAAAAATCCGCGCAATTTGTATCATTCCGTGCCTAAAAGGAAGTAGAATGCTTATTCTTTTCAGTATCAACTATGACCTACTCACCTTCTTCCAGCGACTCCGTATATTCCATCTCCCCTTGAACAATGAAGAGGATTTCATCCGGGTCGTACTCGCCCATCTCGTCCTTACGAGCCTCTTTGATGATGTAATCTACGATTTTCTCCAAATCGATTTCGATACATCCGTCGCTGTCGGGCTGCACATCGAGGATGCCGCTCTCGGAATAATACTCGTCAATCAAGTCGAGGAAATAATAGAATTCATCGTCAGAGAACTTCTCCTTCAGTTCTTGCGGCAAATAGTTCTTGATGTACTCGATGGTCTTTTCGTCATCGAGGTCATTCTTCAAAAAATCGTCTTCCAGTCCCATAGTCTTCTCTCTTTTTTAGAATTGCATTTTGACAGTATCTTATAACAGCGCTTCAATCTTCGCCGCATAAGTCGGTTTGGGAGCAGAACCTACCTGCTTGTCCACCAGTTCGCCGTTCTTGAAGAACAGTACGGTGGGGACGCTGCGAATGCCATATTCGACAGCCAAATCGCCATTCTCGTCTACATCGCACTTGCCGATAAGAACCCTGCCTTCATATTCACCGGCCAGTTCTTCGATGACGGGTCCTACCATCTTGCAAGGTCCGCACCACGTCGCCCAAAAGTCAACTACCACAGGCTTGCCCTCTGCCAGAATCTCCTTAAAGTTGTTTTCTGTAATTTCTAATGCCATTTCTTCTAAGTATTAAGTTTAAATAAGCGAAGCAAAGATAGCTAATTTATCCGAAACCCAAGCTCCGGACGCTCTTTTAAATATGAGATAAGTTCGCGGCCTACGGAAAGCTTCACCGGACGCGACACCAAATCGACTGTCATCTTGCTGTCCGGGTCGGTCACTCTGAAGTAAAGTTCCGTCGTACCGGGGCGCTCTTTTGTCAGTTCTGCCAGTTCGGTCACCAACGCCTTGTTCAGCACACTGAGCGGAATGAGAATCGTAATCTTCTCTATCAGCTTCTCTTTTACATCGGGAAGCAGTTCCATGGAAGTAATCTTCAGCTCCAGTTCGTCTTGCCGCCACTGTTTGGGCTGGCACCGTGCTTTTATATAAAGGAAAGTACGTTCGCCCAGGTAGCCTTGGTAGGTCACCCAGTCGTTTCCGAAGAAGGGTATCTCCGCCGAACCCGAATAGTCTTCTATCTTGGCGATACCGTAGGGATTGCCGTTCTTGCTGATGCCCCGGCGCACGGAGGTGACGATGCCGCCCATCGTGATTTCGCGTCCTGCAAGGGCTGCCTTATCTTCCAGCTCCGCCATGTGCGTGTTGCAGACGTGCTCCAGCACAACGGAATATTCGTCCAGGGGATGCGCGGAGAGGTAGATGCCCACCAGGTCGCGCTCCTTGTTCAGCCGGTCGAGGTCGCTCCACCGCTCCGCCTGCGGTATCTCGGGAGTGGCGATGTCTACCACGTTCTCTCCGCCAAACAGAGAGTTGACGGCCGCCGCCTTGTCCGCCTGATAGCGGTTGCCGTAACGCACCAGCATCTCCAGAAAGAGTTCGTTCTTGGCATTGACGGCAAAATATTGTTCGCGCTTCAGCTCGGGGAAGCTGTCGAAACCGCCGGCAAGCGCCAGGCATTCCAGGTTCTTCTTGTTGCAGGCATTCAGGTTGACGCGCTGCACGAAATCGAAGATGCCGGTGTACGGGCCGTTCTTCTCACGCTCTTCCATGATGCTTTGCACGGCACCCTCGCCCACTCCCTTCACGGCTCCCAGTCCGAAGCGGATGTTGCCTTCGGGGTTGACGGTAAACTTCAGGTTCGATTCGTTCACGTCAGGACCCAGCACTTTGATGCCCATCGACTTGCATTCGTCCATCAGTTTGGTGATGGTGGTGATGTCGGACAAGCTTCGGCTCATCACGGCAGCCATATATTCTGCCGGATAGTTGGCTTTCAGGTATGCCGTCTGATAGGCAACCCATGAGTAGCAGGTGGCATGAGACTTGTTGAAAGCGTAGGATGCGAACTTCTCCCAGTCCGCCCAAATCTTTTCGAGCACCTTCGCATCGTGTCCGTTCTTCTGCCCGCCCGCAATGAATTTCGGCTTCATGTGGTCCAGCTTGTCGCGCAGCTTCTTACCCATCGCCTTACGCAGGGCATCGGACTCGCCACGGGTGAAGTCTGCCAACAGACGCGACAGAAGCATCACCTGCTCCTGATAGACGGTGATGCCGTAGGTATCTTTCAAGTACTTCTCCATGATAGGGATATCGTACTCGATAGGCTTGCGCCCCCATTTACGATCGATGAAGTCGGGGATATAGTCCATAGGCCCCGGACGGTAGAGGGCATTCATGGCAATCAGGTCCTCGAACGTGCTCGGCTGCAACTCGCGCAGGTATTTCTGCATACCGGCAGACTCGAACTGGAACGTGCCGATGGTGCGCCCGTCGCAGTACAGCTTGTAGGTAGCGGGGTCGGTGATGGAAATCTTGTCGATATCCAGCTTCAGCCCGCGGTGCAGGCGTATGTTTTCGACGGCTTCCTTGATGATGGAGAGGGTTTTCAGTCCTAAGAAGTCCATCTTGATCAGTCCGGTGTCTTCGATGACCGAACCTTCGTACTGGGTGACGAGCATCTTCTCGCCCGTCTCCTTGTCGTCAGCCGTGCTGACAGGCACCCAGTCGGTGATGTCGTCGCGGCAGATGATGGTGCCGCAGGCGTGTACACCCGTACCGCGAACGTTGCCTTCCAGCATCTTGGCATACTTCAGCGTGTCGCGCACCAGCGGGTCGGGCGACGCTTCCGCCGCCTGCAACTCGGGCACGTAGGCGATGGCATTGGGGAGGTTCAGTTTCTTGTCGGGGATTTTGTCGGGAACTAATTTCGCCAGACGGTCGGACTCCGACAGAGGAAGTTTCTGCACGCGGGCAACGTCCTTGATGGCAAGCTTCGTAGCCATCGTACCGTAGGTGATGATGTGCGCCACTTTCTCCTGTCCGTACTTCTCCGTCACCCAACGCAACACTTCACCGCGCCCGTCATCATCGAAGTCCACATCGATATCGGGCAAGGAGATACGGTCGGGGTTCAGGAAACGTTCGAACAGCAGATCGTACTGGATAGGGTCTATCTTGGTGATGCCCAAGCAGTAGGCCACCGCCGAACCGGCTGCCGAACCACGTCCCGGACCAACCGACACGCCCAACTGCGTGCGGGCGGCGTTGATGAAGTCCTGCACAATCAGGAAGTAACCGGGGAAACCCATCGTCTTCATGATATATAATTCGAACACCAGGCGTTCCTTCACTTCGTCCGAGAACGGATCGCCGTAGAGCCGCTTGGCACCATCGAAGGCAAGTTTGGCAAGATAGTCGGCTTCCAGCTTGATACGGTAGAGTTTCTCGTAACCGCCCAAACGTTTGATTTTGGCATTGGCGGCGTCTTCGTCCAAGACAACTTTACCGTTTTCGTCTTGTGTGAACTCATCGAACAAATCCTTTTCCGTATATTTCCGCCTGTACTCCTCTTCCGTTCCGAAGTCTTCGGGAATGGCGAACGTAGGCATGATAGGGGCGTGGTCAATGGAGTAGTATTCCACCTTGTCCAGAATCTCCAGGGTGTTGGAGAGCGCTTCGGGCACGTCGGCAAACAGCTCGTTCATCTCCGCCTTGGTCTTCATCCACTCCTGTTTGGTGTAGAGCATACGGGTGGGGTCGTCCAGGTCCTTGCCCGTACTCAGGCAGATAAGGCGGTCGTGCGCCTCGGCATTCTCCTCGTCCACAAAATGGACGTCGTTCGAGCAGATTACCTTTATATTATATTTCTTGGCATATTCCAGCAGTTTGGCATTGGCCTTCTGCTGCAAAGGATAGGCTTCGTGGTTGGCACGGGGGACAGTCGCCTTGTGACGCTGCAACTCCAGGTAGTAGTCTTCGCCGAAGAGGTTCTTGTACCAGCGGATGGCCTCTTCGGCATCTTCCAGCTGGTCGTTGATAATCTTCTTGGGCACTTCGCCACCGATGCAGGCAGAACAGACAATCAGCCCTTCGTGGTACTTCTCCAGTTCATTGCGGTCGGTGCGTGGACGCATATAGTACCCCTTGGTCCATGCGCGCGACACCAGCTTGATAAGATTGTGATAGCCTTTCTCGTTCTTCGCCAACACAATCAGGTGATAGCCGCTCTGGTCCGACTTCCCCTCTTTCTTGTCCATCGTACGCCGCGCCACATACATCTCGCAGCCGATAATGGGCTTGAACAGCCTGTTCTCCGCCTCCGTTATCCTCTCCTTGCAGGCGGCTATCTCCGCCTCTTTATCCTCACACTCGATATCGCCGCTCTCAATGCCGGCAATCCGCTTCTTCAGGTCTTTGATTTCCCCTTTCGGACCACCATTCTTCTTATTCACATAGTTGGTGAACTCTTTGATACCGAACATATTGCCGTGGTCGGTGACGGCAATACCCTTCATGCCATCCTTCATCGCCTTATCCACCAGGCGGCTCACGCTGGCCTGACCGTCAAGAAGCGAGTACTGGGTATGTACGTGCAAATGAACAAAATCCTGCATAATAAATCCTTTACTTAAAGAGTGCATAAAGGTACGACCTATGTGATAGTCGGCAAAGATATTCCCCGAAAAGTTATCAACAGCTGCAATTCTATGACCAAATTCTTGTTGGATTTTCAAAATAAGATTATTTTTGCAGATAATTTACATCTGAAAGAATAAAACAAGGTACATGGGTCGACTTAAAAAATTAAAGAAAATACGCATTCACCGCGAAGGCACACATACACTCATCGGCAGCCTGCTGTTGCTGCTCGTCGTAAACGCCGGACTCTATTTCGGTTTGGAGTGCAAGGTTCCTTTCTATGTGGCGGTAGCCATCAGCCTTATTGTCTATGGCATCTTAGTAAACTTTTTCCGTTGCCCCGTACGCTTGTTCGGACAGGAAGACACCGAGAAAATCGTGGTTGCCCCCGCCGACGGGAAGATTGTTGTAGTGGAGGAGGTGGAAGAGACCGAATATTTCCATGACCGCCGTATCATGATTTCCATATTCATGAGCCTGGTCAACGTACACGCCAACTGGTATCCGGTAGACGGAACCGTAAAATCGGTATCCCACCAGAACGGCAAGTTCATGAAGGCATGGCTGCCTAAAGCCAGCACCGACAACGAACGTTCTACCGTAGTTATCGAAACTCCCGAAGGGGTGGAAATCATGGCACGCCAGATAGCAGGTGCCATGGCACGCCGTATTGTGACATATGCCGAACCGGACGAAGAGTGCTACATCGACGAGCATATGGGATTCATCAAATTCGGCTCACGCGTGGATGTATTCCTTCCGTTGGGAACGGAAGTCCTCGTGCAGCTCGGCCAACTGACAACCGGAAACCAAACCGTGATAGCAAAACTCAAATGACAATGGCAAACCGCATCACCCGCTTCATTCCAAATACCCTGACCTGCCTGAACTTATTCTCCGGGTGTATCGCCAGCGTGCTGGCTTTCGAGGCCGACTACAACCTGGCACTTGTGTTCATCATCCTCAGTGCCGTATTCGATTTCTTCGACGGCATGATGGCGCGCCTGCTGAATGCGCCTTCCCCCATCGGGAAAGACTTGGACTCCTTGGCTGATGATGTAAGTTTCGGTGTGGCTCCCTCGCTGATTGTGTTCTCCCTGTTCAAAGAGATGCATTATCCGGTATTCATGGACTCCGTCGCTCTTTATATGCCATACGCCGCCTTTCTCATTTCCGTGTTCTCGGCATTGCGTCTGGCCAAATTCAATAACGACACCCGCCAGACAAGCTCCTTTGTCGGCTTGCCGGTTCCTGCCAACGCCCTTTTTTGGGCATCGTTGGTGGCGGGGATGCATCCAGTCCTTGTCTTCGGAAACTTCAATCCGCTCTATTTGCTGGCATTGGTCTGCCTGTTCTCGTGGCTGTTGGTATCGGAAATACCGATGTTCTCATTGAAGTTCAAGAACCTTTCGTGGAAAGACAACAAAATAAGTTTCATGTTTCTGATTGTCTGCATTCCACTACTCGTTTTCCTTAAAGTCAGCGGCTTTGCAGCGGTGATTGTATGGTACATTTTCCTGTCGCTCCTGACAGGAAGACGTAAGTAAACATTTTCCTGGCACAGTTGTTGTACTATCGTCCGTAGAGAACGAACATATAAAAAAAACAACATTAGCCCATGTTACATTTCTTTGGATTCTTATTCATCATTATACTTGCTATCCTGCTTATCGGGCTTAGCATCATCGGTACCGTTGTCCGGAAGCTTTTCGGACTCGGCGGAAGAGGATATTCCTTTAGCGGCAACCGACAACCCGGCTATGCTCCTGACGAAGAAACAGAAACAGGAAGCCGAACAACCTCCTCACCCGACAGGCGCAAAAAGCTGTTTTCTCAAGACGAAGGGGAATACGTGGATTTCGAGGAAATCAAGGAAGAATAGACACATCCGACGCACGACGGTCGATGCAGCAAAGCCTTATCGCCGCTTTGCCACGAAGAACTCTTTCATCAGTGCGGCGCATTCATCGGCAAGTACCCCTTTCACAACCGTAGTTTTGGGATGCAACGCTTGTGGCGCATAGCGCTGGTATCCCCGCTTTTCATCTTCCGCACCGAAGACCAGCCGCCCCATCTGCGCCCAAGAAATCGCACCGGCACACATCACGCAGGGTTCCACCGTGACATAAAGCGTACATTCGTTCAAGTATTTGCCGCCAAGGGTGGAAGCGGCGGCGGTGATTGCCTGCATCTCGGCATGGGCAGTGACATCCGTCAGCGTCTCTGTCAGGTTGTGGGCACGGGCGATGATGCGGCCTTTGCAAACGACCACAGCGCCGACGGGTACCTCGCCCCGTTCGCCTGCCTTTTGCGCCTCGAGCAGCGCCTGTTTCATATAATCAGTATCGGTCATATCGCCACATTAATCACATTAATCACATTGCCACATTACCACATTAGCACATTGCCACATTAGCACATTACCACATTACCACATTACCTCCTCATATCGTGTTCGCCGAACAGTGTCGGGTAGTCTTCTTCCATATTCTTATGGATAAACATGAGAATGGTCTCCCGCAGCCAGCGCGATTTGTTCGTTATCTTATACTTTTCCAGATAACGGTCTACAATCCGCAGCTCCTCCTCGCTCATCAGGCATACCATGCGCTGTTTGCGTTTAGGCTCTTGGGGTGTCGCTTTCGCACACGTTTTATCTCTCTTTCTCATATTTCCTTGCAAAATTAGTTTTACTTCTGTAAAAACAAAGCGAACCGGTACACTTTTTATGTCCAAATGCACGAAAAGAATCCGTTTGGGCACAAATTGTGCCTACTTCACGAAACTATTTCCATAAAACAAGACAACTTATTACATAAAAACGTATTTTTGGGAACTCTAAACATCATGAAGGAAATATGAAACGTATTAACTCTCTTGTTCTTTTTCTGCTGGCAATGGTCGTAATGACGACATCGTGCAGCGACGACAAGGAATCATCCGCCGGCATAACCAATCAAAGCTGGACCGAAGGTGAAGTATTGGATATCAGTACAGAAAAAAGTGTGACCGTCCGTTTCACCACTTACGGGAAGTGGGTGGCAAGCATCACGAACGGTGCGACCTGGTGCAAGCTTTCCCAAAACTCCGGCGACAAAGGTTCGCACAGTTTCATCATATCCGTAAACGGTAAAACCACCGCGGAACGCACAGCAACCATCACCGTGAATGCCGACGGCCGTTCGAGCAGTTTCCAGGTAAGGCAGAAACCAAGCGGTGCCGCCGAAGACCCGACAATAAACCAGGAAGTGGACGAATACCTGAGCGAGATGTATTTATGGAACGATGAATACAAGACGCTGAAAAGAAACCTCAACCAAGGGTACGAAGATTTCTTCTACGGGAACCTGCTCAGTATGACCACCAACACATTGGACAAGAAACCCTACACCGGCAACGACGGGAAGACCTACTACAATCTCTTCTCGTACATTCAGAAACTGCCCGACATCAGCCAAACCCGTACTATCGAGAAGGAACTGGAATACAGCTTCGGCATCACCGGTATCACTCCCGTATACATCAGCTCGTCAATGCAAGATTACACCATCTACTTCTGCATCCAGGGCGTGTATCCCGATTCACCGGCTTCGGAAGCAGGACTCAAGCGAGGAGCCATGATAAGATTGATAAACGGAAACAAGATAACCGAGAACAGCATAAACGAATACTATTACAATATGCTGCTTCCCGATGCAGCCATCAGCTATACCCTGACGGAAGATGTCATAGAAGATGGCGTAATAACCGGACAAAAGAGCTATCCGCTGACCGCCAAAGCCATGTCTGTCAATCCCGTCATCTTCAGCAAAGTTAACGAGGAATATGCAGGACATCGCATCGGCTACTTAGTCTATTCGGGATTTGAGGCGAGCTTCGACGAAGAGCTGTTCAACGTCTTTAAAGAGTTCAAAGCGAAGAACGTCACCGACTTGATTCTGGACCTGCGCTACAACGGCGGCGGACACGTGATAAGCGCCAACCTGATAGCCTCGTGCGTGGCAGGAAGCAGCTGCAGCGACAAAGTGTTCGCCCAATACAGGTACAACGATGAACGGATGAAGAAACTTGGCAATTCCCGACCAAAAGAGATGTTCCTTTACGACAAGTACGCCAACCTGGGGACATCGCTTGCCGCAGGCGGCCTCGGTCTGAAACGCCTTTATTGCCTGGTGGGCAACGGCACGGCTTCCTCCAGCGAACTGGTAATCAACTCCCTGCGGGGAATAGACATCAAGGTGACTCTCATCGGCGAAACCACCACCGGCAAGAACGTGGGTATGGAGGTAGCTGACATGAAAATCAATGACGACACCTACCGCGTAGCCCCCATCACCTTCCAAAGCTACAACGCCATAGGGTTTGGAGAGTACGAGAAAGGATTCACGCCCGATGTACAGATGGACGAGACAAATCCGGACAACGAACAAGGTGTATTCTACATCCCCAAAGAGTACGGCACCAACAAAGAACCTCTGTACGCCAAGGCCATCGAACTGATTACCGGCACCAACCCGATGCCCAAGACCCGCAGCGTAACGAACACACTAAGCGGCAGCACCCGCAAGTTGCCCGCCCTGCTGCGCCCGGGACACTACGGTATGCTGAAACCCGCCCAAACCGCCGAGTGACAATGGCACAGCACAACGCCCTCGGAAAAGCCGGAGAGGATGCCGCCGCACGCTATCTGGAACAGAACGGCTACGGCATCCTCCACCGCAACTGGCGGAAAAACCACCTGGAGCTCGACATCGTAGCCAGCCGGGACGGAGAGCTGGTGGTGGTGGAGGTAAAGACCCGCAGCAACACGGAATATACCCTTCCGCAAGATGCCGTGAACGGCTTGAAGATACGCCGCATCGTCTTGGCAGCCAACGCCTACATCAAGCACTTCAACATCGATGCCCCCATCCGCTTCGACATCATTACCGCCGTGGGCGAAGCGGGAGCATTCCGGATAGAACACATCGAGAATGCCTTCTATCCGCCCCTGTTCTGAGATACGTCCGAAAGATAAAAACAAACTATTAACATCATGAATATAGAAACCGCACGCGAATACTGCCTCAGCAAGAAAGCCGCCACCGAAGACACTCCTTTCGGCGAAGACGTCCTCGTGATACGGGTGATGGGAAAGATGTTCCTGTGCATCAACCTCAACACACCGGACCGCATCACCCTAAAATGTGACCCGGACTACGCTTTGGAACTGCGCGACCGCTACAACGCCATCGAAGGCGCCTGGCACTTCAACAAGAAGCACTGGAACCAGGTGTTCATGGACCGTGACGCGGACGACAAACTGATAAAGCACCTGATAGATCACTCCTACGAAGAGGTAATAAAGAAATTCACCAAGAAAATGCGCAATGAATATGACGCCCTGCCCTGAACAGTTTCCTTTCCCACTGGTAGTGCTGGATGAAACAGACTCCACCAACCGATACATCAGTACGTTGTGCAACGGGCTGCAAGATTCCGTTGCCGAACTGACCACCGTCGCCGCCGAGTTCCAGAGTGCCGGCAAAGGCCAGCGCGGCAACAGCTGGGAAGCGGAGAGGGGCAAGAACCTGCTGTTCAGTTTTGTCCTCTACCCCACATTCTTAGAAGCACGCCGCCAGTTCATCTTGTCGCAAATCATCTCCCTCTCCATCAAGGAAGAGCTGGACAGATGGTCGGACGAGATTACGATAAAATGGCCGAACGACATCTACTGGAGAGACAAGAAGATATGCGGCATCCTGATAGAGAACGAACTCACCGGACACTGCATCGGACGCTGCATCGCCGGCATCGGCATCAATATCAATCAGGAGGTGTTCCGCAGCGACGCCCCCAATCCGGTGTCGCTGAAACAAATCACCGGCAAGGAGCACGACCGCCATGAACTGCTGTCGCACATCCTGCAACGGGTACAAATCTACTACGACAACCTGCAAACAAAAGAGCACAGCAGCTATTCCGCCGAAATAGCCGCACGCTATGCCCGTGCCCTCTTCCGCCGCAGAGGCTTCCATCCCTACGAAGATGCCGACGGGAAATTCTCCGCCCGCCTGCTACGCGTAGAGCAAGACGGACGCTTCGTGCTGGAAGATGAAAACGGCAAGGAAAGGGAATACCTGTTCAAAGAGGTGCAGTACATTGTCTAATTCTTTTCGTCCAGCAGCAGAAAGCGATCTATCTTGTCGAAGAGCACCTTCGCCCAGCGGTTGGACAGGGCATAAAACCACATCATGGGAACGAAGCAGAAGAAGAAACGCTTGGCGGAGTAAGCCAACACGTTCTGGATGGAGTCCCATTTGTAATCTATCTGATAGAGGACGATGACATAGAACAGCAAAGAGCAGACAATCATCGCCAGCAAGGGCAGGTTGTCTTTCCGCTTCACCAGGAACCAGCCGTTGACGAGCAACGACAGCGAGAACGCCATGACGGTCCAGCCAAAGAACTGCGTGTCCCGGTAATAGGCCTTCATGAACGTCCAGATGAGACCGGCTTTCTCCGCATCCCAATACGGGCGGGGGATGACGATGCTTTCGGCATAAAGGCCATTCACCCGCGAAAAGAGCGCCCACAAAAGCGCCGGCAGCAGCGCAGCGGCAACGGGTAACAGCTCTTTCCACGTCCTGCGCCGAAGCCCATCGGCCAGCACCACCGCCAACGCCGCAGCGATAAAGACGATTCCCTCCGTGCGCGTCCAGATGTTGACCGCAAGCAGCAGCGAACCGAGGTACAAATCTTTCCGTTCCCTGCCCTGCAGCCACAAAGCGATGTAGATGATGCCCAGTGAAGCCGTGACGGCATGGATGACATTCGTGGCCGACAACGAAGAGAACGCAATCATTTCCGGCGTCATCAGCACAAAGAAAGTGCCGACAGCAGCGCCCGTAGGCCCTACCACCCGCTGCATACTGCCATAGAAAGCTATCAGCAGCGACAGATACATCAAAGCCGGAACCAGCTTGGAGGTCTCCGCTCCCAGCAGATAGACGAAAGCATAACTCAACTGAACCATCGGGGCATAGGTGATGTAGCTGCCCGCATCGTGTATGTGCGGCATATAGCTCTGCCGGAAGATGCTCAGGTTTCTGAAGGTATGCTCCTTGGCAATGACATAGCCGATGGTGTCGAATCCCGCCAGGCTGTCCCTGTCGAAAGTGGGGAAATAGATGCACTTGCTGAAGTTCATGTACTCAAAATAGGCGATGAGCAGGATGAAGAGGAACCAGACAAGGTTGTAGTTCGACGTATCGATGCGGACGGCAGCCTTGTAGTGCGCTATCACCTCGTCCCTGCGCCGATGCAGGAACAGCAGCAAGGCAAGCAACAGCAGAAACCCTCCGGACAGCACGCTGACAGGCGTCAGCTGCAACCCGAACAGGTTGAGGAGAAGCATCACAAGCGTCTGCAGCCCGATGCCTACCGGGAAAGCAAGACCTATCTTTTCGCTCCACGTAAACTTCACGGAGAGGCAGTTGACGGCAAGGAAGCCTATGGCAATGACGAGAACGATTCCTACTACAAGTATCATCATATGGCGTGTTATTGTTTTTTCTGTTGAACAACCGGCAATACGGCAAACTGAATCTCCGGGTCGACCGGATAAGGCAGCTTCTCCTTCCCCTCCCCGTTGACTATGGCAACGTGTGTTATCTTGTCGGCAAGCACGCTGCCTTCCAGCTCACTCTCCAATACGAGCAGACGGGGGTAGAGGAAACGGGTCGCATAGAGCTTGTTGCTTATCTCCTGCTTGAAAGGGCTGCCTTTCTTCCGGAAAGCTTCCGGAGAGGGGTAGAGAATGACCGCATTCTCCGGCGTGGCCTGCCTGACGAAGTGAAGATAGTCGTAGTCCGCCCCCAGCTTCATCTGCATCTTCTCATCAAAGGTCAGCTTGGGATACTTCCTGATTGTCGCCATGTTCTTCTTCAGCAGACTGCTGTAGACCCAGCGGTAGGTAGGCTGCTCCGTCAGCGCGTACCTGACCAGCAGCAGGGCAAGCACCATGAACAGCGCATTCTTTGCCATCCACGCGGCATATCCGGCAAACGAGGTCTTTTGACTTTTCCGTTCCTCTTCTTTCTTCTTTCTCTTAGGTTGCATACATTATTATATATTGGTAAACCTATATTTCAGCAATATGCCGATGGCCTCGACACCATCCTGCCATCTTATCTTCTTTCCCTCCGCCTTGGAGCGCGGATAGTAGCGTATCGGCACTTCCTTTATCGCATAGCCCCTCCGGAGAATCTTTGCCGTCACCTCCGGGCAGAAGCCGAAACGGTTGCTGACGAGCGGTATGGATTTCAGCAAAGCGGCATCGAACATCTTGTAGCAGGTGGGCTCGTCCGTTATCTTGCAGCCGAAGAGCAGGCTCGTGACGAGCGACACCAGCCGTCCGCCCCAATAAAAGGCGCGATACCCCGTTTTATTAGTACCGCCCAACAGCCTGGAGCCGTACACCACCTTGCACGCTCCCGAGAGGATGGGCTGCAACAAGACCCGGTAATCGTCCGGGTCGTACTCCAAATCGGCATCCTGTATGATGATAACATCGCCCGTGGCGCGCGCTATCCCCTGCCGCACCGCATATCCTTTTCCCCGGTTCTCGGGCAGCCTGATATAGAGGATTTCAGCATCCGGATAGCGTTCGGAGGCTTTCGCCACTTCCCTTCCCGTAGCGTCGGCGGAGCAATCGTCAATCACCCAGATTTCCCGGTCCACTCCGGCGGGAAGCTCCGTGCCTACCACCCGTTCCAGAACCTTGAAGATGGTTTTGGCTTCATTATAAGCCGGTACAATCACGGAGAGTTTCTTTGCAGGATTCTTCATCTTCTTCAATTAAGACATTATTGCTTGGTGCCGCATCAAAAGAAACGGCGCAGTAAAAAAGTATCGGCTGCAAAGTAAAGAAAATTAATCAGAAACTTAGCATAAACGCGATTAATATTTATTTGCGGACACGGCTCTTTTATTTGCAGAAGTTAGAAGGGGGTTATCGGGGGTAGAAGGAGTTATCGGGAGTTAACGGGAGTTATCACTCCGCTACGCTCCGTTAGGAGTTATCGGCCGATACTATCGCCTTATATAAACAGGACTATCGGCTTCTAACTCCCGATAACTCCCTTAAATGAAAAAAGCGTAATTTGCGGACGGACAAAACAAATGCAACCAAAATGCAAACCATTTGTTTTATCTTTGCGGCGATAAAACAAGAGTTTAAGAGTTTATCGAAATCCATCGGCGATAAACTGACAGTTTTTTACTAATAAACTGTGAGTTTTTCACCAATAAACTGACAGTTTATCGCTGATAAATTCAGAGTTTATCAAGGATAAACTGATATAAACTCGAAACAAGAAGAAAAATATCCTACGCTATGACAAATAGAAATAACGTCAGTTCGATATAATTCAGAACAATGACGGCACACTATCCATCTTTTCGCAAAGACAGCTGTTCTGTTTATCACTATTTTTTATCAAAAGAAAGGAATCCCGACGCTCTCTCTTACCCTCTCTACAACCCCTTTCTGAACGGGGTTCTGTCCGGCACCGAGGAGCGGGTCGTTCCCCACCGGGGAACACCGCCTTCGGCACCGGGGAACCCGGCCTTTCTCGGTGCCGGACAAAAGGGGGCGGCTACGAGAGAAATGAGGATGTAAAGAAAAAGAACTATAATACATCCATTTATATAACTATCAAGATAAACTTTAATATTACATAGTTTAACGTGAGCTCGATGAATGTTTTTATCACTATGTTCCTAATTGACAAACGAATCATTTCAGTCTTTATATCGAATTCACGTTAGAAATATCATTCAAAAGAATTTTCCCGTATTGGGAATGAGCAGCGCCTCCTGCGCCACAATCCAAAGAATAACCGGTAATTGTTTATAGCGATTGACATTATTTTCCTATCTTTGCCCGAAAAGCGAAAAGCAACGAAACAAATCAACAAGACTATGGCAACCTATAAAAGAATCTTATTGAAACTCAGCGGCGAGAGCCTGATGGGAGAAAAGCAATACGGCATCGACGAAAAACGCCTTGCCGAATATGCAGCACAGATTAAGGAAATACACGAAATGGGCGTGCAAATCGGCATCGTCATCGGCGGCGGAAACATCTTCCGCGGACTGAGCGGCGCCAACAAGGGCTTCGACCGCGTGAAAGGCGACCAGATGGGTATGCTGGCAACCGTCATCAACAGCCTTGCGCTGAGTTCGGCACTGGTGGCGGCAGGCGTAAAGGCACGCGTGCTGACAGCCGTACGCATGGAGCCTATCGGCGAATTCTACAATAAATGGCGTGCCATCGAGTGCATGGAAGCAGGCGAAGTGGTCATCATGTCTGCCGGAACAGGCAATCCGTTCTTCACCACCGACACCGGCTCCAGCCTGCGCGGCATCGAAATCGAAGCGGACGTCATGCTGAAAGGCACCCGCGTAGACGGCATCTACACCGCCGACCCGGAGAAAGACCCTACCGCGACGAAGTTCCACGACATCACCTACGACGAAGTGCTGAAACGCGGTCTGAAAGTGATGGACCTCACCGCCACCTGTATGTGCAAGGAGAACAACCTGCCCATCATCGTCTTCGACATGGACACCGTGGGCAACCTGAAGAAGGTGATGCAGGGCGAAGAGATAGGAACGCTGGTACACAATTAATAAATTGAGAGTTGAGAATTGAGAATTGAGAAATAAGAAAGAAATAAGAATTGAAAAACAGGGAATGACCTTTCAATGAATAAGCCATGAACGAGCGCCATTATTTCTCAACTCTCAATTCTTAATTCTCAATTTAATAAGATTCTCAATTTAATAACTATCTTTGCACAGTTTCAATTTTAAAAGCCACTTCAAACAATAGAAATATGAAAGACGTAAAAGAGATCTTAGACGAAGCACAAGAGAAAATGGATATGGCGGTAATGTACCTGGAAGAGTCATTAGCACACATCCGTGCCGGAAAAGCCGACGTTCGCCTGCTGGACGGAATACGTGTAGATTCTTATGGAAGCATGGTGCCCATCAACAACGTAGCTGCCGTAACTACTCCGGATGCACGCAGCATCGCCATCAAGCCGTGGGACAAGAGTATGTTCCGCATCATTGAGAAGGCAATCATCGACTCCGACCTCGGCATCATGCCCGAAAACAACGGCGAGATTATCCGCATCGGCATCCCCCCGCTGACGGAAGAGCGCCGCAAGCAGCTTGCCAAACAGTGTAAGAACGAGAGCGAAACTGCCAAGGTCAGCGTGCGCAACGCCCGCCGCGACGCCATCGATGCCTTCAAGAAATCTGTAAAAGAAGGATTGGCGGAAGACGCACAAAAAGGCGGTGAAGAGAAGCTGCAAAAGATTCACGACAAGTATATCAAGCAGATAGACGATATGCTGGCAGCGAAAGACAAAGAAATCATGACCGTTTAATTCACCGTAATTGACGGGGATGTATCAATACGGAAAAGAGCAATCATTAATAGATTAGGCACGGATTACGCGGATTTCGCAGATTAATTAAAGAAATCCGTGAAATCCGTGCCTAAAAAGATGTAAAATGTTTGTTTCGATATGCCCTCATCAAACTATCATTTATCAACTATCATCTATCCACTATTTTGAGAGGACTGGTAATTAAAAATACAGGAAGCTGGTACTTGGTCAAGACCGACGAAGGAACATACGTTGAATGCAAAATCAAAGGCAACTTCCGCCTGAAAGGCATTCGCAGCACTAACCCCGTGGCAGTAGGCGACTACGTGCAAATCATCCTGAACCAGGAAGGCACGGCGTTCATCAACGAAATCGAAGACCGGAAGAACTACATCATCCGGCGCTCGTCCAACCTGTCCAAGCAGTCGCACATCCTTGCCGCCAACCTCGACCAGTGTATGCTGGTGGTTACGGTAAACTATCCGGAGACCTCCACCACGTTCATCGACCGCTTCCTGGCATCGGCAGAGGCATACCGCGTACCCGTCAACATCCTGTTCAACAAGACGGACGCCTACGACGAAGACGAACTCCGTTACCTGGACGGACTTATCAACCTCTACACCACCATCGGCTACCCCTGCTTCAGGCTATCCGCCAAAACAGGCGAAGGGGTCGACACCATAAAAGAGCTGCTCAAAGGTAAAATCACCCTCTTCTCCGGCCACTCCGGAGTAGGCAAATCGACCCTTATCAACACCATACTGCCGGAACTGGACATCAAGACCGGCGCCATCTCCGCCTACCACAACAAGGGTATGCACACCACCACCTTCTCCGAAATGTTTCCCGTGGCAGGCGACGGCTACCTCATCGACACGCCGGGCATCAAAGGCTTCGGCACTTTCGACATGGAAGCGGAAGAGATAGGCCACTACTTTCCCGAAATCTTCAAGGCTTCGGCGGAATGCCGCTACGGCAACTGCACCCACCGCCACGAACCGGGATGTGCCGTGCGCGAAGCCGTGGAACAACACTACATCAGCGAATCGCGCTACACTTCTTACCTGAATATGCTGGAAGATAAAGAAGAGGGGAAATACAGATCCGCCTATTGACGGAACAGCCCCGCCGGACGGACATCGCCATCGGGGTGACCCACGTTTTTTTCATTTAGAGGAGTTATCGGGAGTTAACGGGAGTTATCACTTCGCTACGCTCCGTTAGGAGTTATCGGCCGATACTACCGCCTTATGCAAACAGACTATTGGCTTCTAACTCCCGATAACTCCCTTTAACTCCCGATAACTCCTTAATAAAAGCTCCCAATAACTCCTCTAAATGAAAGAGCCATCAGGAGCGAACCACACTTATCACTTTAATTAACTTTTCCGTCTTTAAACTTTTTCGTACCTTTTCCGTCCAAAATCGAGGCTAAATATACTACTAATACGACAACATGAATAAGAAAGTGAAATGGGGTATCATTCTGTGCACCGGAGCCGGACTGATAGGTGGAGGAATTTACTCACAACTCCCTAAGAAAAACAAAGAACTGGCAGCTGCCGACAAGGTAATGACCGGCAAGCGTGGAGGAAAGCGAGTGCTGAACGTGAACGCCCAAATCGTAAAACCGCAACTGCTAAAAGACGAAATACAAATCATCGGCAGCCTGCTGCCCGACGAGGAAGTGGACCTCTCGTTCGAGACATCGGGCAAGATTACCGAAATCAACTTCGAAGAGGGCAGCTTCGTGAAGAAAGGGCAGCTACTCGCCAAGGTAAACGACCGCCCGCTACAGGCACAACTGCAACGGCTGGTGTCGCAGCTGAAACTGGCGGAAGACCGCGTGTTCCGCCAGAATGCGCTGCTGGAGAGGGATGCCGTCAGCAAGGAAGCGTACGAACAGGTGAAAACCGAACTGGCTACGCTGAATGCCGACATCGATCTGGTGAAGTCCAACATCGCACAAACCGAGCTTCGCGCACCTTTCGACGGGGTTATCGGTCTGCGACAGGTCAGCGTAGGTACATACGCCTCGCCTTCCACCATCGTGGCGAAGCTCACCAAGCTCTCCCCGCTGAAGGTGGAGTTTGCCGTGCCCGAGCGCTATGCCAACGACGTGAAAATCGGTGCGGGACTCGACTTCACGCTCGAAGGCAAGCTGAATGCCTTCCATGCCACCGTCTACGCACGCGAATCGAAGATAGACCCCACCACCCACACGCTGACCATCCGCGCCCTCTATCCCAACGCCAACAGTGCCGTGCTGCCGGGCCGCTACGCCACCATCCGGCTGAACAAGGACGAAATAGCGGACGCGCTTGCCGTACCGTCCGAAGCCATCGTGCCTGAAATGGGAAAGGATAAGATTTTCCTCTACAAGTCGGGCAAGGCACAGCCGGTAGAGATTACCGCCGGCATCCGTACGGAAGCCGAAGTGCAGGTGTTGAAAGGTGTGAGTGCAGGTGATACGGTCATCACTTCGGGAACCTTGCAGCTGCGCACAGGACTGGCGGTGACGCTGGACGACATTCAATAGATGACATTCAATAGATGATAGTTGATAGATAATAGTTGCCATACGGAGTGATGCCGTAAACGGTTATCATCTATCAACGATTAAGGACTATCATTTCTCTATTCTTAATTCTTAATTTTTAATTCTCAATTCCCTGAATAATGAACATATCCGAATTAAGTATACGGCGACCGGTACTCTCTACGGTATTGACACTGATTATCCTGCTCTTCGGGCTCATCGGGTACAACTACCTCGGTGTCCGCGAGTATCCGTCGGTGGACAATCCCATCATTTCCGTCTCCTGCTCCTATCCCGGCGCCAACGCCGACGTCATCGAAAACCAAATCACCGAACCGCTGGAACAGAACATCAACGGTATCCCCGGCATCCGTTCCCTCTCCAGCATCAGCCAGCAGGGCTCCGCACGCATCACGGTAGAGTTCGAGCTCTCCGTCGACCTGGAGACCGCCGCCAACGACGTGCGCGACAAGGTTTCGCGCGCCCAGCGCTACCTGCCCCGCGACTGCGACCCGCCCACCGTTTCGAAAGCCGATGCAGACGCCATGCCCATCCTCATGGTGGCACTGCAAAGCGACAAACGCTCCCTGCTGGAACTAAGCGAGATAGCCGACCTCACCGTCAAGGAGCAGTTGCAGACCATCTCCGACGTGAGCAGCGTGAGCATCTGGGGAGAGAAGCGCTACTCCATGCGCCTGTGGCTCGACCCGCTCAAGATGTCCGGCTACGGCATCACCCCTATGGACGTGAAGAACGCAGTGGACAAGGAGAACGTGGAGCTTCCCTCGGGCAGCATCGAAGGGAACACCATCGAACTGACCATCCGCACGCTCGGACTGATGCACACGGCGGAGGAGTTCAACAACCTTATCCTGAAAGAGGACGGCAACCGCATCGTGCGCTTCAGCGACATAGGCCGTGCCGAACTCGGTCCGGCAGACATCAAGAGTTACATGAAGATGAACGGCGTGCCGATGGTGGGCATCGTGGTCATCCCGCAGCCGGGCGCCAACCATATCCAGATAGCCGATGCCGTGTACGACCGCATGGAGAAGATGCGGAAAGACCTGCCGGAAGACGTGCACTACTCGTACGGATTCGACAACACGCGTTTCATCCGCGCCTCCATCAACGAAGTGAAGCAGACGGTATACGAAGCCTTCGTCCTCGTCATCATCATCATCTTCCTCTTCCTGCGCGACTGGCGCGTCACGCTGGTGCCCTGCATCGTGATTCCCGTTTCGCTCATCGGCTCCTTCTTCGTCATGTACCTGGCGGGATTCTCCATCAACGTGCTCTCCATGCTGGCGGTGGTGCTTGCCGTGGGACTGGTGGTGGACGACGCCATCGTGATGACGGAAAACATCTACGTCCGCATCGAGAAGGGGATGCCGCCGAAGGAGGCGGGCATCGAGGGGGCAAAGGAGATTTTCTTTGCCGTCATCTCCACCACGATTACGCTGGTGGCGGTGTTCTTCCCCATCGTCTTCATGGACGGCATGACGGGACGCCTGTTCCGTGAGTTCAGCATCGTGGTGTCCGGTGCGGTCATCATCTCCTCCTTTGCCGCGCTGACCTTTACGCCGATGCTCGCCACCAAGCTGCTGGTGAAGCGGGAGAGCCAGAGCTGGTTCTACCGCAAGACCGAACCGTTCTTCGAGGGCATGAACCGCATCTACAGCCGTTCGCTTGCCGCCTTCCTCGGCAAACGCTGGATTGCGCTGCCCTTCACCGTTGTGACCATCGCCGTCATCGGTCTTCTGTGGGACTATATCCCTGCGGAAATGTCGCCGCTGGAAGACCGCTCGCAAATCAGCATCAACACCCGTGGCGCCGAAGGTGTCACCTACGAATACATCCGCGACTATACGGAAGACATCAACCGGCTGGTCGACTCCATCGCCCCCGACGCCAAAGCCGTGACCGCCCGCGTAGCCAACGGTAGCGGCAGCGTGCGCATCACCCTGCGGGATATGCAGGAACGCGACTACACACAGATGGAGGTGGCGGAGAAGCTGTCGAAAGCCGTGCAGAAGAAGACGAAAGCACGCTCTTTCGTGCAGCAGTCGTCCTCGTTCGGCGGACGGCGAGGCGGTATGCCCGTGCAATACGTGTTGCAGGCGACCAACATCGAGAAGCTACAGGAAGTGCTGCCCAAGTTCATGGCGAAGGTGTACGAAAACCCGGTGTTCCAGATGGCGGACGTCGACCTGAAGTTCAGCAAGCCGGAAGCGCGCATCAACATCAACCGCGACAAGGCAAGCATCATGGGCGTGAGCACCCGCAACATCGCCCAGACACTGCAATACGGTCTGAGCGGCCAGCGCATGGGCTACTTCTACATGAACGGGAAACAATATGAGATACTGGGGGAAATCAACCGCCAGCAACGCAACAAGCCCGCCGACCTGAAGGGCATCTACATCCGGAGCGACAAGGGAGACATGGTGCAGCTGGACAACCTGATTGAGCTGACCGACGGCATCGCACCGCCCAAGCTCTACCGCTACAACCGCTTCGTGTCTGCCACCGTCTCCGCCGGACTTGCCGACGGAAAGACCATCGGGCAGGGACTGGACGAAATGGACAAGATAGCCAAAGAGACGCTGGACGACACCTTCCGCACTGCCCTCACCGGCGACTCGAAGGAGTATCGCGAAAGCTCCTCCAGCCTGATGTTCGCCTTTGTCCTTGCCATCGTGCTCATCTACCTGATTCTCTCCGCCCAGTTCGAGAGCTTCAAAGACCCGCTGATTATCATGCTGACGGTGCCCCTCGCCATTGCCGGCGCACTGGTGTTCATGTACTTCGGCGGCATCACGATGAACATATTCAGCCAAATCGGCATCATCATGCTGATTGGCCTGGTGGCAAAAAACGGCATCCTGATTGTGGAGTTCGCCAACCAGAAGCAGGAAGCGGGCGAAGAGAAGATGCAGGCCATCAAGGACGCCGCCCTGCAACGCCTGCGCCCCATCCTGATGACGAGCGCCTCCACCATACTGGGACTGATACCGCTTGCCTTTGCCACGGGCGAAGGCTGCAACCAGCGCATCGCCATGGGTACGGCGGTAGTGGGCGGTATGCTCGTGTCCACGCTGCTCACGATGTACATCGTACCCGCCATCTACAGCTATATATCTACCGACCGGCGCCTCTCCCCCGCCGGAAGGAATAAATAGACCGGAAAGATAAGCCGTGATGAATATTATACACCTTTTCAATGGAATGATGAATATGAATAAAATGACAATTACAATCAAGAACCAATCCATAAAAAGCATATTGTTGCTGGCAACCTTGCTCACATCCCTCTTCCCTCTCTACGGGAGAGGAGGCGGGGGAGCGGCCCCCGTCTACACCCTGAAGTCCTGCTTGGAACAGGGATTGCTGAACAACTACTCCCTGCGCATCACCCGCAACGAACAGCAGGTGAGCAAGAACAACGCCACCCTTGCCAATGCCGGCTATCTGCCCACGCTCGGATTGTCAGCCGGATACAAAGGCACGCTGAACAACACCGAGACCAAACTCCGCGCCACCGGCGAGACCACCCGCGAGAACGGCGTGTTCGACCAGACCGTCGATGCCGGCATCAACCTGAACTGGACTATCTTCGACGGCTTCAACATCACCGCCAACTACCAGAAGCTGAAGGAACTGGAGCGACAGGGCGAAACCAACACCCGCATCGCCCTCGAAGACCTGATAGCCGACATCGCCGCCGAATACTACAACTACGTGCAGCACACCATCCGCCTGAAGAACTTCCGCTACGCCGTGTCGCTCTCCAAGGAGCGCCTGCGCATCGTGGAGGAGCGCTACCACATCGGAAACTTCTCGCGGCTGGACTACCAGCAGGCGAAAGTGGACTTCAACGCCGACAGCGCGCAATACATGAAGCAACAGGAGCTGCTGCACACCTCGCGCATCCGGCTGAACGAACTGATGGCAACCGCCGACGTCGACCAGCCCTTCATCGTACGCGACAGCCTCATCAACGTCAGCGCCCGGCTGGACTTCGCCGAACTGTGGGACGCCACCCTGCAAGCCAACGCCTCGTTGCTGCGGGCAGAGCAGAACAACACCCTGGCGCGGCTGGACTACAAGAAAGCCACCTCGCGCGACTACCCGTACGTCCGAATGAACGGCGGCTACGGCTACACCCTCAACAAGTACGACATCTCCGCCAACAGCCGCCGCAGCAACCTCGGACTGAACGTCGGCGTCACCGTAGGCTTCAACCTCTTCGACGGCAACCGCCGCCGCGAACTCCGCAACGCCCGCATCGCCGTGCAGAACGCCCGTCTGGAGCGCGAGCAGCTGGAACAGGCCCTGCGTGCCGACCTGAGCAACCTGTGGCAGGCCTACCAGAACAACCTGCAGATGCTGAAACTGGAGCGGCAGAACCTCGTCGCCGCCAAGGAGAATCACGAGATTGCCATGGAACGCTATATGCTCGGCAACCTCTCCGGCATCGAGATGCGCGAAGCGCAGAAGAGCCTGCTGGATGCCGAAGAGCGCATCCTCTCGGCAGAATACGACACCAAACTGTGCGAAATATCCCTGCTGCAAATCAGCGGAAAGGTGGAGCAGTATCTGGAGTGACGGCGTAAATCACAATAATTACGCGCGTAAAAACAAATATTCCCCCATTTTCTCCGGTGTTTCCTCTACTTTTGTCCGCAAAGAAACCAAAACCGAATAGCATGAAACGGACAATCTTCTTTTGTGCGTGGCTGCTCCTGCTGACGGACGCCCATGCACAGCACACAACCGACTACAAAGAGAAGCAACCTTACAAGGACTGGGTAAAGATGGCACCCAAACTGGACGACGCCTTTTTCGGCACGCCCGAAGCCACCCGCATCGCCGACAACGTGCTGCTCTACCAGCAGACCACCGGCGGATGGCCCAAAAACATCTATATGCCCGCCGAACTGACCGACGACGAACGCCGGAAAGCCCTCGCCGCCAAGAGCGACACCGACCAAAGCACCATCGACAACAACGCCACCAGCACGGAAATCCGCTACCTCTCGCGCGCCTACCTCGCCACCCGCACCGAGAAATACAAGGATGCCGCCCTCGAAGGCATCCGCTACCTGCTGAAAGCGCAATATCCCAACGGCGGCTGGCCCCAGTTCTGGCCGCGTTCCAAAGGCTACTACACCCACATCACCTACAACGACAACGCCATGGTGAACGTCATGGAGCTGCTGCGCGACGTCTACCGCAAGAAAGCCCCCTACACCTACGTGCCCGACACGCTCTGCCAACGCGCCCGCGCCGCCTTCGACAAAGGCGTGGAGTGCATCCTCAACACTCAGGTGAAGCAGGACGGCAAACTGACAGTGTGGTGCGCCCAGCACGACGAGCACACGCTTACCCCCGCCAAGGCGCGCGCCTACGAACTCCCCTCGCTCAGCGGTGCCGAATCGGACAACATCGTCCTGCTGCTGATGTCCATCCCCCACCCGTCGCCCCGGATTGTCGCCGCCGTAGAAGCCGCCGTCGCCTGGTTCAAGGCAAACAAGATTACGGGCATCACGCGCCAGGAGTTCACCGACAGCGAAGGCAGGAAAGACTTCCGGATGATTCCCTGCCCGCAGGACGACTATCCTTGCCCCGTATTGTGGGCACGCTTCTACACCCTCGAAGACAACCGCCCCTTCTTCTGCGACCGCGACGGCGTGAAGAAGTACGACATCTCCGAGATAGGACACGAACGCCGCAACGGTTACAGCTGGTACAACGATGCCGGGCTGAAAGTCCTGAAAAAGTACGAGCAGTGGAAGAAGAAACTAAACAAACAGACGCTGTAAAACTGTTGCAGTGACACCGCATCGCTTTGCAGTGACACTGCAATCGTTTTGCAGTAACGCTGCAATCGCTTTGCAGTGACGCTGCAACCGCTTTGCAGTGACGCTGCATCCATAGTTGCAGTAACGCTGCAACCCTTTTGCAGTGACGCTGCATCTATAGTTGCAGTAGCGTTGCAAAAGGGTTGCACTGCTTTTGCAGTACGGACGCGCCGATTCATCAAAGCGAACCGAAGCAACCGATACACCTCATTGATAAAAAAGAGAGCCGCTTGCGGAAATTCATCCACAAGCGGCTCTCTTTTTTATCACCCTTTGCTTACTTGCTGCAATTCCAAGGCTTCAGTTGCTTGAAGAAGTCGTTGCCCTTGTCGTCCACCAGGATGAACGCGGGGAAGTCTTCCACTTCAATCTTCCAGATGGCTTCCATGCCGAGCTCGGGATATTCCACGCACTCGATGCTCTTGATGTTGTTCTGCGCCAGGATAGCGGCAGGGCCACCGATAGAGCCGAGGTAGAAACCGCCGTACTTCTTGCAGGCATCCGTCACCTGCTGGCTGCGGTTGCCCTTGGCAAGCATAATCATGCTGCCGCCGTGGCTTTGGAAGAGGTCTACGTAGGGGTCCATGCGTCCGGCTGTGGTCGGGCCCATCGAACCGCACGCCATGCCCTGCGGAGTCTTGGCAGGACCGGCATAGTAGATGGGATGGTCTTTGATGTACTGCGGAAGCTCCTCACCACGGTCCAGGCGTTCTTTCAGCTTGGCATGGGCGATGTCGCGGCCCACGATGATGGTTCCGTTCAGCGACAGGCGGGTAGCGACCGGATACTTGGTCAGCTCCTTCAGGATGTCCTGCATCGGCTGGTTCAGGTCGATTTTCACCACATCGCCCTCGCCCGCCTTGCGGAGTTCGGCCGGAATCAGCTCGCCCGGGTTGCTGTCGAGCTTTTCAATCCAGATGCCCTCCTTGTTGATTTTGCAACGGATATTGCGGTCGGCAGAGCAGGATACGCCCAGGCCTACCGGACAGGAAGCACCGTGGCGCGGCAAGCGGATGATGCGCACGTCGTGAGCCAGGTACTTGCCGCCAAACTGTGCGCCAAGGCCAATCTTGTGGGCTTCTGCCAGCACCTGCTTCTCCAGTTCCACGTCGCGGAAAGCGCGGCCGAACTCGTTGCCGGTCGTCGGCAGGTTGTCGTAGAAGTGGGTAGAGGCAAGCTTCACCGTCAGCAGGTTCTTCTCGGCAGACGTGCCGCCGATGACGAAGGCGATGTGATAGGGCGGGCAGGCGGCCGTGCCCAGCGTCTTTATCTTCTCGATGAGGAACGGCACCAGCGTCGCGGGGTTCAGGATGGCTTTCGTCTCCTGATAGAGGTAAGTCTTGTTGGCAGAGCCGCCGCCCTTGGTGACACAGAGGAACTCGTACTCCATGCCTTCGGTGGCTTCGATGTCAATCTGCGCCGGCAGGTTGCACTTCGTGTTCACTTCGTCGTACATGGTGAGCGGCGCGTTCTGCGAATAGCGCAGGTTCTCTTCGGTATAGGTCTTGTAGACACCGAGCGAGAGGGCTTCCTCGTCGCAATAGCCGGTCCACACCTGTTGTCCTTTCTCGCCGTGGATGATGGCCGTACCCGTATCCTGGCAGAAAGGCAACACCCCTTTCGAAGCGACTTCGGCATTGCGCAGGAAGGTCAAAGCCACGTACTTGTCGTTGTCACTTGCTTCGGGGTCGCTCAGAATCTTAGCAACTTGTTCGTTGTGCGAACGGCGCAACATAAACGAAACGTCACGGAAAGCCGCATTGGCCATTGCGGTCAGACCTTCCTTTTCAATCTTCAGGATAGGTTTTCCTTCAAACTCGCTTACGGACACGTAGTCTTTCGTAAGCAGATAATACTCGGTTGTATCCTTACCCTTCTCGAACATGGGCTGATACTTGAACGGAGGTGTTGTTGCCATAATTACTTGTATATTTAATGTTTAAAAGAGTTTCGGTCGGCGAAGGCAGCTCCCGGGCGCCTTCACCGAGCAAAGGTAACAACTATTATTGAAATATTTCTTTAATCAGGGCAAAAAGGCGATGAATCCCAATTAATTTATTAACTTTGTTGTGAGAAAAGAATGCCGATTAAAGCATTACCCGCCGCATACGCCCTATCAGTTCATCGCCCAGCGCAGTCTTGACCTCGATATGCTCCAGCACGGCGGTCACGAACGGATTGCTTTCGAAATCGCCGCGCACCTGCTCGAAGTCAAGCTCCTTCTCAAGGCGCGAACCGTCGGCGCCGAAACCGGTCATGGAGGCTAAGGAGAACTCTTTCTTGGCATCCTCGTAGACCATGCGGTCCAGGCCGACAACAGCCTCTTTCCACTTCTCTACGATGCGGATAACGTCTTCCGCCGTCATGCGCTCGGGATGGATGCCGTAGAACTCTTCCAGCTTGCCGTAAGCCCATGTCCACTCGTACGTATAGTAGTTGCGGTGCATCCGCTCAAACCCGGCATTGATGTGCTTCAGCCGGTTGACCTCGCCCGACTCGATGCCGTCTATCAAGGCGTCAATCTCACTTTTCGGAGCTATCAGCCCGGAAATGTCCACCCACTCCCCACTGCCGACAGAGATGTCGGGACGCAGGCGGGCACGTATTTCCTCATCGCTTCGGAAGTCGATGCCTTCCAGACGCTTGATGACAGAGTTGCCGAGAAACTTGTGGATGGCAATCTCATAGAACCGGATGCCCTTCACCAATGCCGAGTTGCGTATCTTGGCGCTGTGGAACGAATAGATGTCCGACAGTTCGCCCGACGCATAACGCAGGTTCCTGAGCGTCTCCAGCCCCTTGAACATCTTCTGCACGGTATAGGGACTGAGCAGGTTGTAGTTGATGAAGTCCAGCTTGTTGGGGTCGGTGCGCCGGTCGCGTTTGGGCCACTTCTGCGCATCGCGGATGGTACCCACGCTGCGGAGGTTGACACCGGGCACAAGGTAAGTCGTATTGTTCTGCTCTATCAGGTAGGAGAACGGCAGGTTGGAAGTGTCGGAATGGTTGACGTGCCGCCCCATGACGAGGGAGAACGCCCCGACCCTTGCAGGCCACAGGATATACGAATCGGAAGTGGTCTTGGCACCGCGCTCCAGCGTACCCTGATGGATAGGTCCGAGTTTGTACATATGGTTGCTCTGGTTGGAACCGGAACCGGCATTCATGAAAGAGAACATACCGGCGATGAGCAAGGTGGACTTATGGTGCGTCACCGTATAAGGCCCGGCAAAGATGGCGCACGCCTCGCCGTTCTCTCCCTGGCAGTTACTGAAGAACAGGGAGTCGGAGGCGGAATAGTTGTGCCCCAGCTTGCACGCCTGCCCCACAAAACAGCGGGTAAGCATGGCGCCGTCGTCCACGTGCGAACCGGACGATATGATAAAGTCATCGCAAATGACCCCATGACCGATATGCACAGGTGCCGCCTCATTGCTGTTGACGCTTCCGTTGTACAGCCGGCACGTGCCGCAGATGCGGCAGTAATCGCCGATGCGGACATTCTTGATGGAGCCTGTGTTGAGTATCATCACATGGCTGCCGATGGAGCCGACGGAAGAAGCATATTTGTCGGAGTAGAAACCGGCAATCTCCTTCATCCGTGCTATCAGCTCCGGACGATGGCGGTAGAGCGCCATGATATAGGCCTGATGGGCGGAGAGCTTGTCATTGATAAGCACCTCGCGGCCGCCGGTCTCGTTCAGCACGGACACCTCCACGCCGTTGCCAAACCTGGACACCCCGTCAACAAGGATGATGTCCACATTCTCGATGAACGTGTCATGCCCAATCTCATAATTGGCAATGTAGTTCTGGATGTTCTCAATGCAGCAGTTGTCGCCCACCGTCACATTGTGGAGTGTCACGTGCCGCAGGCCGGAATGCTTCTTTATCCCGCCCGGCAAGGTAAATTCCGAACGGAACACTCCCAGACGTACCTCGCCCGAAAAGCGGGTATGATGCACAAACTCCGTTGAAAATCCTTCGGCAACGGTCACTCTCCCCCAATCATCAGCCAGACACGACTGGCTTGTCAGACGAACCACTTCGTCTTCAGTCAAGTTTCTATAAGTCATAATCAAACATTCTTCATTCTTCATTCAGCTCATACGTCTGATAAAGAAAATCATTGTAGGGATACTTTTGTACGTGCAGTTCCTTCACACGCTGATAAACCACACTCTTCAGCTCCTCTACATTGGTTCGTTCGCGGGCGGAAATGAAAAGGCAACTGTCTTCCAGCTTCGCCATCCACGTCTTCATCAGTTCCTCAAGTGTCAAGTTTTCTTTGGTTCTGGGGGTAAGGTCGTCTTCCGCTTTCGCCACGTAGGTGTAAGCGTCTATTTTATTGAATACAAGCACCATGGGTTTGCCGGATGCACCGATGTCCGCCAAGGTCTTGTTCACTACTTCTATCTGTTCTTCGAAATCGGGGTGGGAAATGTCGACGATGTGCAGCAACAAGTCGGCCTCGCGCACTTCGTCCAAGGTAGATTTAAAAGAGTCCACCAAGTCGGTAGGCAACTTACGGATAAAACCGACCGTATCCGACAAAAGGAACGGCAGGTTCTCGATAATCACCTTACGCACCGTAGTGTCCAGCGTAGCAAACAGTTTGTTCTCCGCAAACACTTCACTTTTGGAGAGCATCGTCATCAAGGTAGACTTCCCGACATTGGTATATCCGACCAGCGCCACGCGGATAAGACGACCGCGATTCTTACGCTGGGTGGCTTTCTGCTTATCGATTTCCACCAGGCGCTCCTTCAGCAACGACATACGGTTCAGGATGATACGGCGGTCCATCTCCAACTGGGTTTCACCCGGTCCGCGCAAACCAACCGAACCTTTACCGCCACCGGCACCCGAGCCACCGCCCTGACGTTCCAAGTGCGTCCACAAGCGTTGCAGACGCGGAAGCATATATTTATACTGTGCCAGTTCGACCTGCGTCTTGGCATTGGCCGTCTGTGCACGCATGGCAAAGATGTCGAGAATGAGCGAGGTACGGTCCAGTATCTTTATTTTCAGTTCGGCTTCGATATTGCGCAGCTGCTTTGCCGAGAGTTCATCGTCGAAAATCACCATACCGATTTCACGTTCCGCCTCTTCTTCAGTACGGATATACTCCTTTATCTCTTCCAGTTTACCCTTGCCGACGTAGGTCACGGAGTTTGCCTGGTCCAGCTTCTGCGTAAATCTTTTCACAACTTCCGCCCCGGCTGTCTCAGCCAAGAAAGCCAGTTCATCGAGGTATTCGTTCGTCTTACGCTCATCCTGAGTTTTCGTGATAAGACCTACCAATACAGCGGTTTCGACCTGTGCCTCGGAAATTACAAATTCTTTCATTGCCATCGTTGCTATACCTTATTATATATGTATACATTTCTTATATGTGGCGGCAAAGATAGCAAATGTATTCAAGTTGCAGTGTATATCTACCAAGAAAATCAAGAAAGCCACCTCTCTTCCCACCCCTCCACCGTGCGGGTGGCAGAAGCAATCCGGAACACCGGATATTCTGCCCAATCCTTCTCCAGCCCCGCAATGGCAAGCCCCTCGAAAAGCTCTTTCCTGCCCAGGAAGTAACACTCCAACGTACTCACCAACAAGCTCTTGCCAAAACGGCGGGGACGACTCAGGAAATAGACCTTTCCGGTGGTCACAAGCTCATAGACCAATGCGGTCTTGTCTACATATACGTATCCGTCTTCGCGGAGACGGTCGAAGCTCTGTATTCCGATAGGATATTTCATAGGGCTTGAGTGGTTTAATGGGTTGATACTACGGGCAAAGATAACAAAAAAAAGAGGACAATGCTGCATTGCCCTCTTTTTCGTATATTCAAATCCTGAAATTACTCATCGGCAGGAAATCCTGTGCGACGGAATCCTGCAACTTTATAAGTATCGTCCCCTTGTACATTTACAAAGAAAACAATGCTGTCTGCCGGCATTCCGCTCGGAGTAGTAGCCGCTCCGGCCAAGACCTTACCGTCTGTAATACTCAGTGTTATCTCGGGAGCGCCCCACATGGCCGGACTCACAGCAATAGTTTGTTCGGCAGCTTCAAAAGTACGTGCATTGTAATCTGTAGAGACTTTGATGGCAGTTCTCAAAAGATATCCCTCTCTCAACCACATTTCAGTAGGGACATTGGCCGCCGTATTATACGTATTCACTTCAACCGTACCTCCTAATGCATCTTCCCATTTCCCTTGGGCATTTTTATATTCCCAAGTCACATACCATGTTCCTGCCATCTTTTCTACGGCAGTTCCACCCGGTTCTGTTTCATCATCACACGCAGTAAATGCAAATGTCAGCGTTGCAAATAACAATAATGTTATATATTTCTTCATAATTCTACTATTTATTTGGTCAATGTAACCAGAAGCTGGTTAGCTGCACCATATTGAACATTTAATTCCACTACACCTGTCGTCGGATCATAGCTACCGCTATTAAGCCCGAGAGTAAGCCCGAGTTCCGGCGCCCAAGAGCCCAAACTTACTAATGATATACTATTATCATCATTCAACTTGATAACAGCTTCCGCATGAAGATCGTAAGCAGGTTCCAAACCGGCATTCAATCCATGGAACTGAAAACCGCCCATGATATCATCAATCGCATAAGTCCCATCACCGTTATCCATAATATGAATAGGTGCATTTACATAATGGCGGCTGCCTATTTTTGTTTCTCCATAATAAGCACTATCAAAGGTCGGCGCAGCGACCAAAACATCACGTTGTTCTGAGACAGAAAAGCCATCGACATTGGCAACAGAGTATATCAATGTATAGATGTCACTTACCGCACTATTTACGACTCCGGATATTTTCACTTTCGACGTAATGTCTTCATCACCTTCCATTGCGGTAAAGCCCGGCTCTACATACGTTTCATTCAAATTTATCTTCATCGCACTCTCACCCTTCAATTCTAAAGATGCAAAATACGTCACCTTAGAAATATCTTCCGATGTATCTTCACATGAAGATAAAATCACCGTTCCGAGGCACATCAATATGCCACATATAACTTTTTTCATATTTTTACTTATAATTACGGTTTACTTTTCATTTCACATCCCACCAAACAGGCGTACTTGCAGGCACGGCTGCCGGCGTATTAGCATTATATTGGCGAGCAGACAAAGGATAGAACATACGTTTAATCAGTCCACCAGCTTCCAAGCCATTAGCCCAAGGAGTAATCAGCTCGCCCGGAGTATAAATCAATGAGTTTCCCGAGATTTCCGCTGCCGTACGCGAAGAAAGTTTGGGACAATCCGTACGACGAATCTCACTCCATGCCTCCATATGATCCATATAGAAGAGAGCAACCCACTTCTGCATATAAATAAGTTCGAGTTTAGCAGCAGCTGTGGTAACATCCGACCAAGCGACAGCCCCTCCTGTGCCAAACATCGCGTTCTCTTGTCCCTCCATATCACGGGCAGCAAAGTCGGCTGTAATAGCAGCCTCATAAGCACGCTGGGCAGCAGCATCATTATTCAAGAAACGTACATTCACTTCTGCAATCAAGAATTGCAGTTCACTCTGTGTAAAGAAATAAACAGGTTTTGTCCTTGCAATCGTCACGTTGATGGCACTGACATCCGCATTTTTGTTTCCAGCGACATCATGACCACCGGGAATGGCTCCGACATAATCGTTAGCGTTTGCAGCCCGGTTCATACCATAGGCAATACGAGGATCATTTGTTGACTTCAAATAAGAAACAAGGGGATAAGCAGCACAATGATTACCGGTATTGGATGTGCTTGTCGTATACCACGGATTCCGGAAATTCACTTCATCCTTAAACGCATCGAACTTTATATCTCCCGTAAAGAAGTTGCCTGCTTGCACTAAGGCTTTCACTTTATCGGTATAGGCCGCGACATCAATATTGGCATCAATAAAACGTAAGTACATACGCAGACGCAAAGCATTGGCAAAACCTATCCATTGTTCAATATCCTGATTACAAACCAAATCAGGCGATTCCATATTTGAGCCGTCCAGTTCTTGTTCGGCAGCATCCAATTCCGCCAAAATACCTCTATACACAGATTCGCCATCATCCCACTTTGGAGCGACATTTGCATTTCCCTGCAAAGCTTCCGTATAAGGACACGCCCCCATATTATCCACTAACACCTGAAAGATATATGCACGCAATACAGTTGTTGCGAAACGATCGGCAGAGTTTTTACTCTTGGCCAATACTTGCTGGGCATCTTCCAACGCCCCTGCATATATGATACGGTAAGAATAATCCATTTCCTGCGAACTTTCCGTAAACGTATAAGTCGCCAATGCATTATACTGGTTCGCCTCAGGCATCTGTTCAAAATATTGAGCGAAGAAACCGGCATAATTATAAATTTCACCTCCAACAACCGCAGCTATACTACCTTGAATGGCTGGGAATATAAGGTCTGCCGTTATTTGGTCTTCTTGTGAATAGTTCGGATTATCGTTAATATCCAAATCGCAACCCGTAAACATTAATGCTGCGATAGAAACTGTTAATAGTATTTTTTTCATCTTCATTCCTCAATTAAAATTTAACCATTACGTTGAAACCGAATCGACGAGAACTCGGATTTGCTGTATATTCACCATATTGTCCTTCCAAATCATTACCGAATGAGGTCATTTCCGGATCAACGAATGTATTGTCTGATGGTGTCCACAAGAACAAGTTATTACCGAAAGCAGACAATCTGACAGCTTGGAAAGGAGTCTTTTCCAACCATTTATTAGGCAAATCCCAACTTAAAGCCACCGAGCGTAACTTGATATAAGATTTGTCAATCAAACTATAGCTACCCATATCAAAGCCACCATTTCCCCAAAAAGTACCGGGATTACCGGCCTGCATATTAGCGCTGGAGATAGGAGTGGTATTTTCCACATAACTAATGTTTCCGTCTTTATTAATTTCATTTACAGAGTTCGGAACAATCATCGTATTACGATCGTTATATGCTGTCTGGATGGCATTACCCGTAAAATAATTAATATCCTTAGTACGAGAATACATCACACCACCCTGACGGATATCCAAGTCGGCACTCAAACTTACCCCCTTATACTTCAACGTAGTTGATACACCCATCTGATAATCATAATTCATATTTCCGCAGATGGCAAACTCACCGTCGGCAACAGGAAGTCCGTTAGCAGCATTGACCACAATATGCCCTTCCGGATCACGTTTAGGTACCTCGGCCTTGAAAACTCCTACCGGTTCGCCTGTAATTGCATACATACTTGTTCCACCATTCAAACCGTAAATCACCGTCTGCCCACCTAATTCTTCCGGCAGACTAATCACCTTACTCCAGTTCTTTGTAAAATTCCAACCTACCGTCCAGCTAAAATCACGTGTCTGTATCGGTGTGGCACTTACCAACAGTTCAACACCACGGTTTCTTACCTTACCCAGGTTCATATTCTGTGCGGTATAGCCGGAAGAGGGATCCATTGACAAGGAAAAAATCTGCTTATCCGAATTTCTGTTATAATAAGCCGCATCGAACGAAAGACGATTATGGAAAAATGCCATATTCAAACCGACTTCAAACTCCGTAGTCATCTCCGGACTTAAAGAATTACTTCCCAAGACATTTCCCGCAGAAAAAGCGTTCACACCGCCCAAAGGGAAACTCAAGTACCCAAAAGGAATCCTGTTTGAAGATTGTCCATAAACAGGTTTTGTCATATATACATTTGCGTCATTACCAGTCTTACCCCAAGCCATACGAAGTTTACCAAATGACAGAATATCCTTTACATCTTCATTCAATAGCTCTGTAAAAATGAAGCTACCGGTAACTCCCGGATAGAAGAAACTGCGATTTTCTTTTGGAAGAGTGGACGACCAGTCATTACGGGCAGTCACCGTAACATACAGCATATCCTTCCAAGAAAGATCAACCTGCCCAAACACACCCATCAAGCGTCTCAACGAAAGGTATTGTTCAACGGTCGGAGTTGAAGCAGAGTTACTTAAATTAAACCAAGTAGGAATCGTCAGCTGGCTCACACTGGAATATAAATAGCTGTATTTTCTTTCATTCCCATTGAAACCAATCAAAGCGTTAATATGAAAGTCATTAACCGGCATACTAAAATTCAGCAAAAGGTCCTGATTAATCTCGCGGCGGCGGGTTACCTGCTGACTATAACTACCTTCTTCGCCATAGAATGGGCTGGAAGACCCCATTCCCTCACCATTCGGAGTACCTTTAAAGAACAAAGCGTACAAGTTAGGTTCACCTCTGTTGCTTTGTCCCGTTGTAGTGTCCAAGCCCATACGGTAAGTGAATTTGAAATATTTCAAGAAATCATAATCCACTTGGAACTTTCCATAGAAACGTTCAGCATCATACTCATTCAGATAATTTTCCAATATATAATATGGGTTCATAACACCATACGGAGTATAGAAATAACCGGGTGAATTAAAAATATCATTTTGGTCACGTAGACTGATAATGCTTATATCACGAGGGGTCTGATACAATGAATTCAGCATTGTCAACCCCTGCCCGGTAGTCGCGAATTTATTCTTCTGATAAGAATAATTCAATGAAGAAGAAAAAGTCAAAGCCTTTACCTTATGGCTACCACGGGCAGAGAACGTATATTTGTCATAACTGTCCGCATCAGTCGGAATCATACCGTTATCACTAATTTGAGAAAACGACACAAAATATTCGCTTCTATCAGTAGCTCCATTAAATGAGATACTATTATTATAACGAAAACCGGCATCAAAAAAATCCTTTATATTATCTTTTATCGGAGAAAAAGGTTTCAATTTCTGTGAGTTTTCATATTTGTTACCCCAAAGTTGCATAGACCCATCAAAACGAGGTCCCCACGAACCATTTTCAATTTCTGTATGTTCACCATTCCAGCCCATACCAAATTCATTTTGGAATTCGGGTAGACGTAAGACAGTAGACCACTGTAAGCCACCATTATACTCAACTCCCAATCCTTTATTTTTTTTACCAGTTTTAGTAGTAATCATAACAACTCCACCTGCCGCACGGCTACCATAGAGCGCTGTTGCTGCAGCACCTTTCAAAATTGTCATACTTTCTACGTCATCCGGATTTACCGCATTCGCACCATTACCGAAATCATAACCACTATTCAGCCCATCAGAAGAATACACCGCAGAATTATTCAAAGGCACCCCGTCAACAACATACAAAGGTTGATTACTTCCCGACAAAGAACTGACACCGCGAATAATGACGGAATTAGAAGCTCCGGGGTCAGAAGATGTATTAGAAATCTGTACACCGGCTATTTTTCCAGACAAACTTGACATAATATCCGAGGTGCGCGTTTCTGTTATCCGTTCATTATTAACAGACGTGGCAGAATAACCCAGTGCTTTTTCCGAACGTTTAATACCCATTGCCGTCACCACTACCTCGTCCAGTACCTCAGTATCAGATTTCAGAACAACTTTCACATTCGGCTTAATCGCCACCTCCTGCGTCTGCATCCCCACGAACGAAACCTGCAAAGTTTTCGCGGAACTAACAACGGATGTAACCTATTCAGAATGAATAACTTGTTTTGTGTGGCGGAACTTTCTCAAAATCATTATGTACCGCTGTAAAAGTATCAGAAGGCAGACCGAAAACGTTGTTGTTCTACTAATTTGCTACTATGAATATGTAGATATTGTTGTATATCAACATATTGCAGAGTAGCATAAGGACTATTCCCACATAGATGGAAATACCCGTCCTGCTTATCAATCTCATTTTGTCTATATTGTTTACAGAAACATCATGCACTTCTATACGAAAAAATTGGTTTAGACCATCGGAATAAGTATATGCAGGAACGCTCTTTTTTGTAAAAAAAATATCACATTTTTATACATCCGACTCCCTACATGACAACTTTCCAATCAACCTATTTAGCAGAACTATCTATGAGTTTTTTGCCATTGATAATTGAAGGATAGGCTGAAAAATTCCTATTGCTAATAGAAAGTTTTCGCCCTTATATAGTATTCGTAAGTGAAATATTTGCCGACAGATTTTTATTTATACCATAAAAAATATTGTTTTTGGGCAAAAGTTTCAATCATGATTGAAACTTTTATTATCTTTGTGTAAAGATTCAACTATTATGGAAACAAAACCATACATACCACGCTCACTTTACACAGAGAGGATAAAGCCTTTTATTGGCAAACAATTGATAAAAGTGATAACCGGCCAGCGTCGAATAGGGAAAAGTTACATCCTGATGCAACTGGCAGATGTTGTCAAAGAACAAAATCCGCAGGCAAATATCATTTATGTGGACAAGGAGCGCCTGTCTTTTTCCGAAATAAGAAAGGATGTAGACCTCTATGCCTATGTCAGTACAGCCACTCAAGGACATGAGCATAACTATCTGTTTGTCGATGAAATACAAGAAATAGAAAACTTCCAGTATTGTTTAAGAAGTTTACTTAATGAAAACCTTTGCGACATATATTGCACGGGGAGTAATGCCAAGATACTTTCCGGTGAATTGGCAACCTATTTGGCTGGCAGGTACGTTGAGTTTCATGTCCACTCTTTGAGTTATGCTGAGTTCCTGCGCTTCAACCAGTTGCAGGATTCCCAGGAAAGTTTCAAGCAATACCTTACCTTGGGCGGAATGCCTTACATATACAATCTGGCATTGGACGAGAATATAATCTTTGAATATCTGCGAAATGTGTATTCTACAATTCTATTAAAAGATGTAGTGATGCGTGAGTCAATCCGCAATGTACAGTTTCTGGAAAACCTGGTGGCCTATCTTGCAGACAATACCGGTTCTTTGTTTTCAGCCCAGAATATCAGTAAATATTTGAAATCCCAACAAATCAATATTCCTACCCAAACCATTCTCAACTATCTGAAAGCCTTATGTAATAGTTTTTTTATTTACAAGGCGCAGAGGGCAGAGGTACAAGGAATGAAGATATTTGAAATTGGAGAAAAATACTATTTCGAAGATTTGGGGTTGCATAATTCGATACGGCATTTCGATTTCAGGAGAGACATAAACAAGTTGATGGAAAATGTTGTATATATAGATTTATTGCGGCATGGATATCAGGTCTATGTAGGAAAGAGCGGCGAAAAAGAAGTCGACTTTATAGCCATGAAGCACGACCGGAAGCTATACCTTCAGGTAGCATATATGCTCTATGATGATGCCATTATAAAACGCGAGTTCGGGAATTTGTTGGATATTCCGGACAATTATCCTAAGTACGTGGTGACAATGGACGAAATGCAGTATATGAATAATTATCAAGGTATCAAACAGATACATTTACGGAAATTCCTATTGGCAGAAGATAAGGAAAGATTGTGATTACACTGGAATAACAAAATAAAGCCAAACGATTAACTGTAAATCGCTTGGCTCTATTATACTATTTGTGTAAAACAATCACTTGTTATGGATTATTTATAAGCAGGATTCTGGTCACTATTTGTCAACGCACCGTTTGCATCCAATTCAGCTTGCGGTATAGGTAACTCAAATCTATCAGAAGCCGCAGGCAAATCCAATTGACTTGTCCATAAATTATGCCCATCAACGCCAGTTCTTACTAAAGGAAGGTTCCTACGTTTCATATCAAACAGTCGATGCCCTTCGGCAAATAATTCACGACGTCTCTCCAACTGTATTTCATCAGCCAAATCCGCATCGGAACCACTATATTTATCCAATCCCCTAACTGTACGTACTGCATTCAAAGCATCTTTTGCTACATCATAATGTTGCTTATCCGCTGCTAACTCAGCTATGATAAGATACATTTCGGAGCCACGCAACATATTGAAAGAGCCCTGTCCCATTTGATTGTTACGGCTATGGATCTTTGTTGTCAGATAACCGGATTCATTAATATAATCATTTTCTTCCGAATCTACCGGGAACTGCGTCTTTCGGATATCCTCATCGTCCATTAACTCTATCAAATTTCTTGAGACGCGTAATGAGCTATATCCCTCAACATAATCACTATAATCATCTCCGCACAAATACCAGAATGCAGGCAAAGATAAGTAGAACTGATTGTCATCCGCCGTACATTCAAATGCCCAAAGAGTTTCCGAATTTACCTCACAGAAATCAGCTGTATAATTTGCCGTGCTCATTAAACTGACGCCCTTCAATGCCGCATTAGCTTGTTTGATGCCATTGGTCTCATCACCTAAATCCAGATAGATACGTGCAAGGATACCATGAGCGGCATTGGCTCCGATATACGCTTTGGATGAAGAAGAATGTTGATCCAATAAACTACAAGCTCTTTCCATATCTATGACGAGCTGATCATAGACTCCTTTTACGGAAGTACGCGGTAAATCTTCCGTCCCAGAAGAAAGACGGAGTACGATCCCTGGAGAATCAGGATATTTATTGACCGGTTTTGCATACATTCTTATCAGGAAATGATAGGCATAAGCCCTCAAGGACAATGCTTCACCTTCTATTCTATTACGTTCATCACTTTCCGCCAAATTCCCGATATTGTCGATAATGGCATTCGTATTGTCGATAATGCTGTAACAACCTTTCCAGGGGTCATTCGTATATGTACTTCCTGGAGAAACCGTATATTGGTAGGGAGAGACAAAACGATCGTAATTGTAGTTAGGGTCTGGAGTGACCAGCGCGTCATCACCCATAATATCAGGTAGGAAGAATATATATTGATTAGTGTAATGGGCTAACCAACCATTTGTTAGCCAATCATACGCGCCTGTCAATACTTGTTGTGCACCTTCTATAGTAGTAAAAGTATTACTATCAGACATCTGGTCTGAAGAAGTCGTATCTAAAAAATCATCACTACAATTTGCAAGGCCAAGTCCCAATGCAAGCGCTATTATAGTTTGTTTTATTCTATTCATTGTCATCTCGTTTAAGAAATTAGAAATTAACATTTATGCCAAATAAGAATGTTCTGGGCAATGGTATGGTACCTGCGCCGTCTAAGACTCCTGTCACACCTCCCAATTCAACATCATATCCTTTGAAACTGCTATCAAGATTCCATACACAAATATTCTCCAAGCTTCCGAAAATACGCACTGTTTCCAACTGTATCTTTTTCGTCCATTTTTTCGGCAGCGTATACCCTAAATTGATATTTTTGAATTTGATGAAATCCGCATCATGCAGGTAACGGCTGGAAGTAGACTCGGAACTTGACGTATTGTTGGGCAAGAAAGCCGGATTGGGTGCATCCGGATTGTCTTTTGTCCAATAATTAGCTTGTTCCCTGATGGCCTGATATCCATTCTTGTTACCATCGTTCAACAAATAGGCTTCGTACGCATCATATATTTTACCGCCAAAACTATAAGTGAACAAGAATGACAAGTCTACTCCTTTAAAGGTAAATGTGTTATTCAATCCGCCAAATACATTGGGCAGCGCGGAACCTAACTTATATTTATCGGCAGTGGCATAGGATGAAGTAGTAGTCCTCTCTCCGGTTGGGTTGCCATTTTCATCTTTTACGTCTTTATACCAAAGCGGGGCACCGGTTTCCTTGTCTACGCCAGCCCATTCTTGAATATAAAATTCATAAAGGCTGTAACCTTTCGTACGTATTTTTGTCCCTACGACCTCCTGCTCTTCAGGATAAGAAGTAATCTTGTTCTTATTATAGGCAATGTTGAAATCGGTACTCCAGTTAAAATCTCTGGTTTGTATGTTCAACGAATGCAAGTCTATTTCCAAACCGGTATTACGCATACCGCCTAAATTGGACATAATATTATCCAGTCCCGTAGAACCTGCCAAGGGTTTTTCTAATAACAACTCATCTGAATTTTTGATATAATAGTCAATAGAACCATGCAAACGGGCATTTAATACGGAAAAATCAAGCCCGACATTAAAGTTCTTCGATTTTTCCCACGAAAGTTCAGGATTGGCTAATTGTGAATGGATAAATCCTGATTCACCGTTATAATTAGCGCCTCCTTCATAGAAAGCCTGATAGCCATATAAATAATCGGATGTTTTATTTCCTGAGGTACCATAGCTGGCACGGAGTTTTAAATCATCAATCCAATTGACGCTTTTCATGAAGTTTTCTTCACTGATACGCCAATTTAATCCGACGCTCCAGAAAGTACCGAAACGATGACCGGGAGCAAAACGTGATGAGCCATCAGAACGGATGCTAAATGATGCAAAGTATTTATTCTGATAATCATAATTCAAGCGACCGAAATAAGACAGCATACGTTCTTTATCCGTGACTGAACCCACTTCTTGCGGGGTAGCAGCTACATTCAATTCCGTCAGTCCTCCAATCGGGAATTTTGTTCCTTGTGCATAAGTACGTCTGTATTCCCTGTTATAGATTTCATAACCTGCCAATACAGAAAAATGATGATCCTCCTTGATATTGAAATTGTAGTTTAATGTACTGGTCAACCCAAACGTATTGTTCCAAATCGCATATTTATACAATCTCCCTTGCGCCGCCTTACCATTGCCATGTTCAGCATTATACCATTGTGTTTCATCCAAATTAATATAATCGTATGACAAGCTTGTTTTCCAATGTACTCCATATATATTGAAATCCACGTATGGATTTACCAAAACACGGTATGTGTCAGTCTTATATTTATCAGTCTGGGCAAATGATATAACGTTCATGTCCTGGAATATAGGATTCTTGAAGTTATAAAGAGGCTTGCCGTTTTCGTCATATTGCATTTGGAAGCTTTCATCCAAATCATATACGGGAACTGCATTTGGCAAATAAACAGCATTGGTCAAGGGACTGGCACCTCCACCTCCACCAACAGGCGTGTTCTGTTTTGCTAAAGAGAATGTGGAATTTATACCCATGGTAAACCAAGGCTTAATGTCCGTTGAAACATTAACGCGACCCGAATACCGTTCAAAATCAGAACCTATGACGATACCTTCTTGGTTCATATATCCCATAGAGATAAAGTATTTGGATTTCTCATTACCACCGTTAACGCTGATATCGTACTCTTGAGACATTCCGCTTCTGAAAACCTCATCCAACCAGTCGGTGTCAATCATCAATTGGGCACCCGCCACAAGATTTCCGGATGCGTCCAAAGGATTGGCTACATTATACGGATTTCTGCCATACATACCTTGGGTTGACTTATTAGCCGCAATAGAAGCATCTTCCGGAGACATCCCTTTGGAGATATTGTTATTATAGAAACCACCATAATATAAAGCATAATGTTCAGAAGCATTCATCAAATCATACCCGCCTGAGGGTAATTTGGAAGAGGATACTTGGGCTTTGAAACTTACTTTGGCCTGTCCTGATTTACCTTGTTTTGTAGTAATTAAGATAACTCCGTTGGCAGCACGAGAACCATACAATGAAGCGGCAGAAGCATCTTTCAATACTGTAACAGATTCAATATCATTAGGATTTAAGTTGGAAAGAGGATTTGCACTCGTCCCATATTTTTCTGTATTGGCAACTTCACTTAAATTTGCCGCTTCAATGGCCACTCCATCTATAACATAAAGGGGAGTACTTGAAGCTGACATAGAACCAATACCGCGAATACGCACTTGTGTAGAAGAGCCCGGTTGTCCTGACACACTTGAAATCTGCAATCCAGGCGACAATCCTTGCAGGGCTTTTTCAAATGAAGTCACGGGAAGTTTTTCCATATCACTAGACTTAATGGTCGCAACAGAACCTGTCAAAGAGTTCTTCTTAGCCGTACCATAGGCAACGACCGTCACTTCATCAAGAACTTGTTCATCTGATTTCAATGCAATTTTTACACGCGGCTTAATCGCCACCTCCTGCGTCTGCATCCCCACGAACGAAACCTGCAAAGTTTTCGCGGAACTTGCAAGATTTATAAGTACTTAAAAATGAAGCATTTACAAAATTCTTATAAATCGCATATCCGACGAAAAAGCGTTGACAGACACTGTTCTTTCCTGTCCGATAATATGATGATTATTACCCAAATGCTACCAGTCGTTTCCGGATACCATTGATTATAACCATGTTATATGTAAATAGACTAAAAGCGCGATGCGGTATAAATATACTCGCCGCTTCTTACAACTATTTTTCTGTTGCCTACAAACTAATCGTCCGATACCTGTTTCCAAATCGTCCGACAGCTGTTCTCTTTTCGTCCGACAGCTGTCGGACGAAAAGAGAACAGCTGTCGGACGATTAGATGTTAGTATGAATTTTATTAGTCCGTAGTCTTCCCGCTTTCTATCCGTTGCCTTTCCGCCTTTTGTTCGCGACGATGCCCCCGCTTGTCTGTTCCATCTTCTCCAAATCATGGATAATGGTCCTGTCCATGATGTTAGTGTACACCTGTGTGGTCTTTACGCTTTTATGCCCAAGCAATTTCTGTACGGTAGTGATGTTGACACCATTATATATAAGTAATGTAGCATTCGTGTGCCGGGCGGTATGGAAAGAGATGTTCTTTGACAGCCCGGCCAGTTTCATGATGGTTGCCAACTCTTTATTGACATTTGAGTTGGCTTTCAGACGGAAAAAGCCCTCCAAGTCGTCCCGATATTTATTCAGGATGACGATTCCTTTACCCGCGAAAAGCAGGTAAAGGGGCAGGCGCACTTCCGTCCCCGTCTTTACCGATTTATATATAAGCCATGTTTCCCGGTTGATGTCTACGATATTCCCGGACGACAGATTGGTAAAGTCGGAGTAACGCATCCCTGCATAGCAACAGAACAGGAAGGCATCCAAGGACTTCTGCAACTTCAGATACTTGCCCGACAGACTCAGGTCTTCCAGCCTTTCCAGTTCCTCCGGCACCAAATGGGTATGCTTATTCTCTACAGTCTTTATCTTATATTTCCTGAAGGCATATTTCTGTATTTCGATATACTCCTTGTTGATGGCTATATTGACGTGGCGCTTCAGGTGTTTCATGTGCTTCGCAATGGTATTCGTATGATACCCCTTCTGTTGCAGGAAATGCTCGAAGGACGAAACGAACTCGAATGTCAGTTCGGAAAACGTAATCTCCTTTTTGAACTCACGCAACAGCGCAAGTGTCGAAAGATGATTGCGCTTGGTGCTGCCCTTCAAAGAAGAGTCCGTGACTTCCCGCTTGAAGAAAGAGAGGAATGAAGAATTATCCTCCCGGGCAGCCAAGGCATCCTTCAGCAGTTCCAAGGATATGCGCTTGCCTTGTTGCCACAATTCCAGTTCCTTTTTTTCTATCGCCGCGACAAATCCGTAGATCAGCCGGTTCAAGGCATCCGCGTTAGGATGGTTCTTGACAACTAACTTCTTGGTGTCCCACTGTTCCGGCTTCAGATAAACCTTGGTAGAAAAGTACTTTTTCTTTCTGTCCAAATAGGCTTCAATCTGTACTAATGCCATGCCTTTTTTGTTCAGGCATTTCTTCCTGTTGTACACAAAATTGTAAATAATTTTATCCATCTCAAATAGTTTTAATTAATACCGAAAGTAAATAAGACGATATTCTGTGTAAAACAGGGATTGAACAAGGATTATTCTCTGCAAAAAGTCGCTTCTGTTCCGGTCGGGTTTTACTCTTTTGGGCTGCAAAAAAACGCGTGACGTCTTCTTGAAGCCAGTAAAACGGCACTGGTTCGCGCGTTTTTTTTAACTATTTTGTCTTAAAATACATATATCCTATTTAATAACCAGGCAAAATATCGGGAGCATAGTGGTAGCAACTGGTTGCATTTTAAGCTATTTTTGCCGTATAAATTCTGCTGTATGGCATAAAATGGCGGATTCTATTGCCGTTTTGTCGTAATTGCAAGGTTTTTTCAATAAAACGATTGCCTGTTTCATATTTATTAATATATTTGCATTTTGTTAGAGTAAAGAAACAATTAATGTAAAGTTAAACTTTAAGAGAGAATTTATGAAAAGAAAATTAATGCTGTTATTGGCCTGCCTTTTTGTAGGAATAGGCTTAGTAACTGCCCAGACACAGAAGGTTACAGGTGTTGTGATTTCTGAAGAAGATGGGCAGCCAGTTATTGGAGCCTCTGTATTGGTAAAAGGTACACAAATCGGTGCCATTACTAATGTAGATGGTGAATTTACGTTACAGAACGTACCAAGTTCCGCGAAAACTTTGCAAGTTTCGTTCGTGGGGATGCAGACGCAGGAGGTGGCGATTAAGCCGCGCGTAAAAGTGGTGATGAAACCCGATACAGAGATACTTGACGAAGTGACTGTCGTTGCGTATGGAACTAAGCGCAAACAAGATTTGGTAGGTTCAATCAGCAGTGTGAAAAATGAGATTATTAGTAATTCGCAAGCTGCATCCGTGTCGAATGCACTCGAAGGAGCTGTGGCAGGTTTGCAGGTTGTAAGTTCCTCCGGTCAGCCGGGACAAGATGCCAATATCGTACTGCGCGGTATAGGTTCCATATCGGCCAGCAACAATGCGCTGATTGTGGTAGATGGCGTACCTTTCAACGGTAAGTTATCGGATATCAATCCTACGGATATCGCTTCGGTAAATGTATCGAAGGATGCTGTCTCCAACTCTTTATACGGTTCCCGTGCGGCCGGTGGCGTGGTTATGATTACTACCAAGACCGGACGCAAGGACAAAGTAGCTATCAACTTCAACGGTACTTGGGGTGTGGCACAACGCGCATACAAGGATTATGATATGGCTACCGACCCGGGAGAGTTCTATCGTTTGTCTTGGTATGGTCTTCGTAACACTTATTGGGCAGCCGGAGAGTCTATTGAGGATGCTAATTTGGCAGCCAGTCAGGGTTTGCTTGGCGAACTGGGTAACTATAATGCCTACATAATCCCGCAAGGAGAATATTTAGTAACCCCTGACGGAAAACTCAACCCCAATGCACGCCTACGTTATAATGATACATTTGCCGATGCCTTGTTCGACAATGCTTTCCGTCAGGAATACAATGTATCTGCATCTGGCGGCAATGACCGTACGGACTACTATGTATCTATGGGATATTTGGATAATGATTCTTATGTGTTAGGATCCTCTTATGAGCGTTTTACGGCCCGTGCCAATGTCAACTCTCAGTTAAAGTCATGGCTGAAAGTGGGCACCAATGTGGGATACTCCAAGGCTACTCAGAATGGCGTGTCCGAGAATGCCGGAGCTGCTTCCAATCCTTTTGAAGTGGCACGTTCCTGGGCTCCTATCTTTCCGGTTCATGCCTATGATGCAGAAGGTAACCTGAAATATTATGACGATGGAAGCCCTATGTATGATGCCGGAAACGGTGAGACGGACGGTACGTCTAAACGCCCTACAGCAACTAACCAGAATGTAATAGCCAACATGAAAGAGGATATTCGTGAAAAGGTGTACAACAACCTGACTTCACGTTCGTATATAGAAATCTCATTCCTGAAGAATTTCAAGTTTACGGCAAACTACAGTTATGATTTCACGAACAACAGCCAGACTATATATTATACGCCGCTTATCGGCGACGGACAATCTTTCGGTGGTCGTGGCACACAGGGTAGTTTCAATACTACAACTACCAACTTCAACCAAATTTTGGCTTACAGCAACGTATTTGGCGATCATCACCACCTGTCGGCAAAGATAGGTCATGAATACTATAAGTATGAATACAAATACTTTGCAGGACAGAAGACCAACTTCTTTAATCCGAACAATCCGGAATTGGACAACGGTGGTCAAATGCAGTACATCAGTAGCTACAAGGCGAACCACAACATCGAGGGTTATTTCGGCATGGCAGACTATGATTACCATAACAGATATTATCTTTCTGCCGCTTTCCGCCGCGACGGAACTTCACGCTTCCTGGACCGTTGGGGTAATTTCTGGTCGGTAGGTGCCGCATGGCGTATTTCCAACGAAGCGTTCATGGAGGGAACGAACTCTTGGTTGAACGACTTGAAAATACGTGCATCTTACGGTACCCAAGGTAACGAGGACATTCTTTCGGACTATGGTTATGCTTATGTATACACGCCCTACCAAGACCAATATACAGTTACTTGGAACGGTTCCGAATTGGGTTATTCACCGGAATTTTACGGTAATCCGGAGTTGACATGGGAAAAACAGAAGACTTTTGACGTGGGTGTAGACTTTCGCTTATTCGATAGAGTATACGGTTCATTTGAATACTTCTATCGCCGTACGGACGATATGCTCTTCAAGCGCCCCGTGGCTTTCTCTACAGCCGGACGCCCTTATAATTGGGAGAACTTGGGCGCGATGAAGAATACCGGTATAGAGTTTGAAGTAAACGTAGACATATTCAACCAACCCGACCTGAAATGGACGGTATCACTTGTAGGATCTCACTACAAAAACCGCATCGTAACGTTACCCGAAGAAAACCGTGAAGAAGGTATCACTTCCGGTCCTTTCAATCTGCGCGAAGGCAAGAGCCGCTTCGAATACTACACCTATATGTATGCCGGCATGGATGAGAAAGGAAATGCCATGTGGTATACGGACGAGAAGGATGCTGACGGGAAAGTGGTAGGACGTACCACAACTACCGAGTATGCTGAAGCAACCCGTTACTTCATCGGTAAATCCGCATTGCCTGACTTCAACGGCGGCTTGAGCACGACGTTCTCTTACAAAGGTATTGACCTGTCGATAGCAACAGCCTTCCAGATTGGCGGCTATGCTTATGACTACTCCTATTTGGATGGCATGAGCGCTTCATTCTACGTAGGTCATAACAAAGATATGTGGAAGACGTTCAATCCGGAGACCGGCACCGGTTCACTTCCTATTTGGAATGCAGACAATGCCTCCAACTCTTTCACTCAGCAGTCAGACCTCAACCTGATAAAAGCAAGCTATTTCAATATCCGTAACATCACTCTGGGCTACACATTGCCGAAGAATCTGATGCAGAAATTCGGAGTTGAGAAGCTGCGTATCTATGCTACTGCAGACAATCTTGCTTTATGGTCCAAACGTCAGGGTTTCGATCCCCGCGTGGCAATGTCAGGTTCTGATAAAGAATATGGAGGCTATTCTCCGATGCGTGTGATTTCCGGAGGTATCAACCTTACATTCTAAACTAAAAAAATAAAATTGTATATGAAGATAATGAAATATATGATACAGGTACTCCTTGTCGGAGGCCTGTTTACATCTTGCATTGAGGATGCCGATGTAACCGCTTATTTGACTGAAGACCAACTGGGCAATGTGGCTCAGGAAGATCCTGACAAAGCTTTTTCTGCCGCTGTGGCAGGTATGTATGCCGATATGCAGCAGTATGCAGATGTTGATATGCAGCACAACTATTTCGGTCAGAAGAGTTTCGACTATCTGTCATCACTGATGGGCAATGACATGATTATGACCGGGCGTTTCGGCATGAGTCTGTACCACTATCTGCTGGATTACTGGCAACAGAACTACACCCCGACCAATAACCGTTGGAAAGAGTACTATCGTGCCATAGCCAATGCCAACAGCATCCTCAAACTGATTGATCCCGACAGTGAAGATCCTGCCAATTTGAAATATCGTGCCATCGCCCTCGGCTTCCGTGGCTATGCTTACTTGCAGCTGACTTATCTGTATCAATATTCTTATTATACCGGTGCCGATGGAACGAAATGGGGACATGGAGAAAAATATGACTTCTCGCAAGCTCCGTGTGTGCCGCTTATCACAGAACACACAGAAGGCGACCAGCCGCGCGCCACTGTGGCTCAAATCTACGAACAAATCATGGACGACCTTACCAAAGCCTTCAATTTGTTCAAGAGTCTGGACATGATACACACCTCTTCACCTACCGATATGGACGGTTGCGTGGTAGCCATGCACTTGGCTCGCGCGAACATGGTTATCCATGAATGGGATGAAGCGATAAAGTATGCGCAAGTGGTGATAGATAATTTCCCTGTATTAACAAGTGAAGCTCATATTCTACAAGGATTCAGCGACATCAATTTGCCGGACGTGGTATTCGGTTGCGATATTACAGCAGATAATGCCGGAATTTATAGATCTTATTTCTCGCAGATGGACACTTACGGTGACGGCTATGCCGGTATCGGTGTATGGCGCGCCGCCTTCAAACCGTTTGTAGACCGCATTGCGGATAATGACATTCGCTTACAATGGTTCTGTTGCGACCGTTCTACTGGCATAGACAGTGAGGATAAAGAGGGCAAGCCTATTCGTGTGACACTGTTGCGTGATACCAAGTATGCTGCTTCTGTAGAATACCAGGCAGTGAAGTTTATCGGTACAGGGCGTGAGAACATTAAAGCAGGCGTGCGTGCAGGATGGGAATTAGGGGATTATATCTATTTACGTTCGGAAGAGGCCTACTTGATGAAGATAGAAGCCTTGGCTCATAAAGGTTCTGCTGATGCGGTGACTGAACTGAATAATTTTATGAAGACTCGTCAACCCGATTATGAGTACACCTTTACGAATAAAGCCGACCTGATAGAGGAAATCATTTATCAGAAACGTGTGGAATTTTGGGGAGAAGGTTTGGAATATATTGACAACCGTCGTTTGAATATTCCTGTAGACCGTACGGATGCAACTTGGGGAAAAGAGAACAACAATCATTTTTCTGCAGCCAAGTTCCGTTATGAACAAGAGGAACGTCCGTTCCTTTATCAATTACCGCTCTCAGAAATCGAAAACAATTCTCAAATTTCTCCGAGTGACCAAAACTGATAGTTTCTAATATGTTATAAAGAAAATGAGGCTGTGTCAAAATAGGCACAGTCTCTTCTTTATATAAAAGTTTCAATTATAAATGAAACTTTTTCATGAAAACTATGATTCTTATGGTATAAATTCACATTATCGGGACTCTTTGTTTGCGTTATGGAATTCCAACATCCATTTCCATGCCGGTAGAATATGAACCGTTTTCCCCTCATATCGTATATCCTCCTCATGGGTATTGGTAACGATAAACCCTTCCGATAGTTGATACGCATCCATTGCATCCAGAATGCCCTGTAGCTCTCTTCTACGGGTCTCGGCACCGTCCAATAAATAACAAACTTGTATGGCCTGCACTACACGGAAACCATCACGGACTACAAAATCGCACTCGGCATTGCCGGAATTATGATAGAACACTTCTCCGCCACGGCGACGTAATTCTACATATACAAGATTCTCCAACAAGCGCCCTTCCTCGCCCGAGAAATGAAAGCCCAAACGTGACACCAACGCATTGTCTATTGCATAGATTTTCTTTGGATTACGTAATTGCGCCTTTACCGAATAGTCCAATTTGGACAGGGAAAACAAAAGATAGGTATTTTCTATATATTCCAAATAGTTCTTTACCGTTGTCGGGTTCTTAACACCAATCACTTTGGTCAATGAACTGTATGTCTGCGGCTTGCCTATATTGCTGACCGCATAATATACCAATTCCTTTACTTCACGTTCATTTGTCAGCTGATTGCGTACCATGACATCCTTGTACAGGATATTGTCATAAAGGGTTTTTAAGACAATACCGTCTTCCGATTTCAAATAGAGCGGAAAGCCGCCTTGGCGTAGATAGTCGTTGAAAGCAGATTGTATCTCTCCGCGCGCCACGGTACCCGATACATTTTCTATGAGAGATTGCTGTTTGCGAAAAAGCAAAAACTCGGGAAAGGAGAAAGGATAAAGTTCTATTGAAAGATAACATCCCGTCAGGTGGGTGCCTAATTCCTTGCTCAACATACGCGCGTTAGAACCTGTTATGAAGACCTTTTTCCCAGCATTATATAGGCGTCTCACGAAATGTTCCCAACCGGGAATATTCTGTATTTCATCAAAATAGAAATAATCTTGCTCACCATATAGCTCGACAAAAACCTCATATAATTGTTGAAAATGCTCTACTGTGAAACTGCCTAAACGGTCATCGTCGAAATTGAGGAAGTAATCTTTCTGCGGCAAACGTTCACGTATCTGCTGCAGTAACACGGATTTTCCGCAACGACGGACTCCGGATATTATAATGACTTCATCATTAGTCAAATACTTTTGAGGGAAGTTACGGATTACAGTCTTTTTATTCGACAGATATGATTTTTGGTCAATGATAATATCTTTTAGAAGCTGCTTCATACTCTATACTATTAATTACCGAACAAATATAATGGTTTTCTATTAACAATAGAAATAAAAACAGGTTTTATTCTATCTGGAATAGAGATAACAAGGCTAACTCTTCTATTTGAGATAGGGAAATTTCATTATTCCTTTTGTTTTTAGCGAATCTTATACGAAATCAAGCATATTAAAATTATAGCAGTTTTGTTTACAAATAAGGTCTTCCGCAATTATTTCAGCCGGAAACACCGCTCAATTCATTTTACCGTGGGAAAGCATTGTACTTCTGTAAATAATGCAGACAAAAAGAGATTGATAGGCAGGAAAAGTATTTTTCCTATATATCGGCAGCGTGCGCATTCTTATATAACACGTTGATATACAGTAATATTTTCATATTCGCAGTAGAATATTAGTAGAACAAAGAAAAGTCAGATATGTCTTCTGATGCCTTTGAAGCGAGGTATGATGCATTTAAGTCTGTTTCACGTCGTTTTGTAAGTTGCTTATTATTTGTAGGTTACGCATTATGCAGTTCCGCGAAAACTTTGCAAGTTTCGTTCGTGGGGATGCAGACGCAGGAGGTGGCGATTAAGCCGCGTGTGAGAGTAATATTAAAGTCTGATACAGAAGTACTTGACGAAGTTATGGTAGTAGCATACGGTACTGCCAAAAAGTCTTCATTTACGGGTGCCGCCTCATCTGTAAGCGGCGACAAGGCTTTGAAAGATGTACCTGTTGTATCCTTTGAGCAAGCTTTGCAGGGTTCAACACCCGGAGTTACGGTAAATTCTACAAGTGGACAACCTGGAGCCGCATTAAGTATCCGTGTACGCGGAACAGGTTCGATGAACGCATCCAACAATCCCTTGTACGTCATTGACGGAGTACCTGTAACATCCGGCGATATTGCCGTATCAGGAGTAAAAGGTGACAGCAAATCATTCAATATTATGGCTTCTTTGAATCCGGACGATATTGAAAACATTACTGTACTGAAGGATGCGGCTGCCGCTTCGTTGTATGGTTCACGCGCTGCAAACGGTGTCATCCTGATTACCACCAAACGAGGAAAAGAAGGCAAAACCAAACTGAATTTCAAAGCAAGTTGGGGTATGAGCGATTGGGCGGTAGACAATTACAAGACCGTGAATGGTGACCAACAGCACGAATTGGCATACGAAGCTTTCTATAACGAAGCTATTATCTATGGCGGTTATTCGGAAGAAGATGCACACGCTTACGCCAAATCAGGGACCGATGCCTATGTGCCCAAAAAAGACAGCTATTCGGATTGGAAGAAGGCGGCTTTCAACAAACATGGCAATTCGCAAAGCTATGAGTTCTCTGCACAGGGCGGAAGCGACAAAACCACATTCTATGCTTCGCTGGCCTATAAGAAAGAAGAAGGTATGGTGAAGACATCTAATCTGGAAAGCTACTTGGGACGTGTGAATGCTACCCACAAGTCTGCAGACGAGAAAATACAAATGGGCGTAAACCTCTCTTTCTCAAAGCAAGATTCGGAGGTGACAAGTGAAGGCACCAGTTATGCCAATCCGTTCTTCATGACTAATTGGGCATATATACCGAATACTTCGATTTATAATGAAGACGGTTCTTATAACGAAGGAGGAATCCTGGCCGCTCTCCAACTTCCCAATATTATCAAAGACCAGGGATTGGACAAGAACACATCAGCGGTCATCAGGAGTTTCAATTCGCTGTGGGCATCTTATCGCATTATCGAAGGGCTGACATTGAAGCAGACATTAAGCTATGATTTCATTTTCAACGAATCAACTACTTATTGGCCCGGTGCTTCGAACAATGGAGAAGTACACAAGGGATTGATGATCAAGATTCCCTACCAGTTCCACAACTTATACTCTTCTACCGTATTGAATTACGCGAACACCTTTGGTGCCAAGCACAATATCGATGCCTTAATCGGTTGGGATGTGGACGACAAGAACACGAAGTATGTACAAGCAGTCGGTTCGGGCTATCCTAACGACAAGTTGCCGGAACTGGAAAACGCCTCTACTCCCAAGACTGCCGCTTCCGGTTATTCGGATGACAGACTGCTCTCTTTCCTCTCCCGCGTCAACTATGATTATGACGGGAAATATTACCTTTCAGGCACCTTCCGTCGCGACGGTAGTTCACGTTTAGGTACCAACAAACGTTGGGGTAATTTCTGGTCGGCTTCTGCCGCATGGCGCATCAGTCAGGAAAGTTTCATGAAAGGAACGGAAGATATCATCACCGACTTAAAAATCAGAGCATCTTACGGTGTCAACGGTACATTGCCAAGCCAATACTACGAGCATTTAAGCCTGTTTGGCAATGGTTACAACTATCAGGACAATCCGGGTTCCGCTCCCAGCAACATTGCAAATCCCGATTTGGCATGGGAAAAGAACTACAACTTGAATATTGGTTTTGACGCACGCCTGTTCGACCGTGTCAACATTTCGTTCGATTACTACAACCGCGACACAAAGGACTTGCTGCAAGAAGTACCGACATCCATGGTCGTAGGTTTCTCTAACGTATTGAGAAATGTAGGTTCTATGAACAACAAAGGTGTGGAATTGGACATCAGCGCCGACGTATTCAAAAATTCGCAAGTAAAATGGAATACCGGTTTGGCACTGTCACACAACAAAAACAAGGTGACCAAACTGTATGGTGGCAAAGACATCATCTCTGGTAGCAGCATATTAAGAGAAGGCGAATCTTACTACTCATGGTGGACAAGACAATGGGCAGGTGTAGATCCTGAAACCGGAGAGGAGCAATGGGTGCTGAACACACAAAACGAAGACGGCTCCCTGAACAAGGAACTGACTAAGAATCCGGCACAAGCCCAACGTGTCGTAGCGGGCAAACCCGATCCTACGGTTGTAGGAGGTTGGAGAAACTCCGTATCCTGGAAAGGCTTGGAACTGAACGCCCTTTTCTCCTTCACTTTGGGAGGACACATCATGAATGACATGGCCTTGCTGTACTTGGAGAATGATGGTGAAAATTTCTACACGGCTATCGGCGAGGACCAGCTGAAGAGATGGCAAAAGCCGGGTGATATAACGGATGTTCCCCGCCGTATCAACGGTTACCAATATGCCCGATACGGAAGCGACCGCCATATGAAAAGTTCAAACCACTTGCGCCTGAAGACTCTTTCACTTTCCTATGCGCTTCCTTCACGTCTGCTGAGACCCACAGGAATAAACAACTTGCGCGTATTCGTATCCGGCAGCAACCTGCTTACTTGGGCCGCATATAAGAATGTCGATCCGGAGCAAGGCATTACCGGAGTTACCTCATTCGCTTTCCCAAATACCAAAAGCGTCACTTTCGGTATCGAAATCGGACTCTAACATATAATCTTCAAAAACAAAGAAAATGAAAAAGATATATACCCAATTAACATGGATGGCTGCAATGGTGGCAGCAATGATTTTCACTTCTTGTGACGGCTATCTTGATGTTACGCCATCGGATGCAGTGGACAGAGATGGAGCCATCGCCAATTTGGAAGATGCACAAATAGCCTTAAACGGTGCTTATTACGGATTGATTACGGATTCTTATTACGGAAACGACTTCATAGCCCGCGCCGAAGTGGGCGGTGAAGACGTACAAACGCTTTCGAATGGCAAACGTACTGAAAACTTTTACCGTTTTCTCTACAGACAGAACAACGCTCCGTCCGGTTTATGGAGTGTTCCTTACAGTGTCATCAATCGCGTCAACGTATTGTTGGAAGCCATAGAGGCCGGAACGATTCCCGAATCTGAGGATTTGGACCAGGTAAAAGGCGAAGCATTGGCACTGAGAGCATTATGTCATTTTGATTTGTTGCTGACCTATGGCACGCCGTATCTGAAAGACAACGGAGCTTCCCTGGGAGTTCCCTTGGTCGACAAGGTATTATCTCCCAACGATTTGCCTTCACGCTCTACTGTAGCCCAAGGTTATGCTATGGTTTTAACCGACCTGGAAGATGCCAAGAACCTGATGAATGAAGAGGTTGTGAACGGCCACTTTAACAGATGGGCAGCCAAAGCATTATTGGCACGCGTCAATCTTCATAAAGGAGACTATGACGCAGCCTATAACTATGCCAAAGATGTGGTGGAGAACGGACCCTACACCCTGATTAAGAACGAAGATTATGTTGCTTCCTGGATCAAGAACTTCACAACCGAGTCTATCTTCGAATTGGAAATAACGAACCTGGCTTCGGGCAATCGCGAGCTGTTTGGTTATGTGGCTCATCCTACAGGCTACGCCGCTGTTATCGGAACAAAAGATTTCATTGATTTGCTGAATGAAGACCCCAATGACGTCCGCTTAGGGCTGCTGCAAGAAGATTCCGAAGGGCAAAAGCGTTTCATCAACAAGTATCCCGGACGCGACGGGGCAACTGCTGTCAACAATACACGTGTGATTCGTCTTTCAGACATCTATCTGGTTGCCGCAGAAGCCGCTTTAAGGAAAAGTACCATCGACCAGGATATGGCAGATGACTGCTTAAATGAAATCATAAAAAGAGCCAACCCCAACGCACCGACAACGACTGCGACTATCAACCTGATACTTAAAGAGAGAAGGAAAGAACTGGTCATGGAAGGACACCGGTTGCACGACATCCTTCGAGCAGGTCTCAGCGTGACCCGTACGGGAGGCTACCACTTCCTGAACCAGATTGACCTGCAGACCGTTTCTTGGGATGATTACCGTTGCGTCATGCCTATCCCACAGGCAGAGATTGATGCTAATCCCAACCTCAAGAAGCAACAAAATCCCGGATATGAATAACAGGTAAAGTCAGCCCCCTCAAAACCGAGGGTGTGTAGAAACGACTTATATACAGTTTTTCAGCCGCAGCCGACACTGATGATGCAGATTCTTTCTTGATTTATCCGCATCATCCGTGTCTTCTGCGGCTGAAATATATGATATTATACAGACAGCAAAAGCACAACCAAGCTATGTCATAACAGTTCCAGCAATTCTTCCAAATCTGCAATCTGGTAGGTAGGAGTAAAAGGCAAATCCACACGCCCGGACAGATTGTAGAACACCTGATGCATCCCCACCCCGGCCGCTCCGGCTATATCACTTTCCCAGCTGTCTCCAATCATCAGCGAATCTTTCAGTTCGGATTGCGTTGCCGAAAGAGCAAAATAGAAAATCTCCGGCCAGGGTTTCAGTATTCCGATGTCATCGGAAAGAACCACTTTCCTGAAATAGATATCTATGCCCGATGAGCGCATCTTATGGAACTGGAGTTCCTTGAACCCATTCGAAAGAATATACAGATTGTATTTGGACGAAAGATATTCCAACACCTCGCGCGCATGAGGCATCAATTTCTTTTTGGTAGGGATAGCTGCAAGCGCATCCGCCCCATAAGCCTCTGCCAAAGCCGCATCGGACACGCCCACCGCTTCCAAAGGATAAAGATAACGTTGGCGGTTCAGCTCCTCTTTCGTCACTTTCCCATCGGCATACTCCGCCCATAGCTCCTGATTACGACGATGATAGAGTGAATAATAGTGTTCGAAAGAATCGAAATAACGGTCATACCCATACTTACGGTACATCTCCTCGTACGCGTCACGGGCATTGAGCGAGAATGCCCAAAGCGTATCGTCCAAATCGAAAAAAAGATTTTTATAAGGCATAGCGGGAATACTGAAAAGGCTGTTTCAAAAGCGAATCGGCAAACGCACTTTCGAAACAGCCCTTTCCATTAAATCTGTCAGGCTATTATTTCACTTGAATCACTAAATATCTGGAGACGCTCCAGAACTCTTTCGGGTTGTCAATCTTCAAAGTCAGCAACCCCTTGCTGTCTTTTTCCAGCGCATAAGAGCCTGCCGGATGAGCAGTGAGGACATCGGCATCTTTGGAATACAGTTTGATTTCTTTGGTGGTACGAATATCAACCTGGGTAAAATAGTCCTTATTGACATCGTTGTCTTTCAGGACCGAACCTTTCTTGAACAATCCGGAACCGCTCAGAATTTTCTGGTCTTTCAGCTCTTTCTTTGTTCCGAACACGAACCAGGCGGTATTAAGCGCCTTGTCCTGTTCCGCCACAGTCTTCGCTTTTGCCTCGTTCTCTGCAGTCAGTTCATCCTTAGCAGCATTCAAGTCCGTCACGGCAGCATCCAGTTCCTGAATACGGATATTCTTGGAAGCCAGTTCGGCCTGCAGCTCTTCGATGCGTCGGGTCTTTGCGTTCAGCTCCTGTGTCAACGATTCAACCGCCTTTTTCAACTGGGCAGAATTGGTCTTACTGTTTTTCAGCATAGACTGCAGTTTGGCAATCTGTTCCTTGTTTTCTTCCATCTGCTTACGGATGAACTCAATGTCCGAAGCTATCTGCTGCCTTGCATCCGGAGTTCCTTCCGCAACCGACCCACGCTGCAAATCCACACGATTCTCGGCCGCATTGATTTGGCGGAATCCTTCCGAAATATCATTGAAAGTGCCCATCATCTCATCCAATTCAGCATTGCGCTGAGCCAATTCCATCAAAAGGGAATCGTTTTCAGCTTTCAGCCGGTCGTTGCTACCGCCAGAGAAGCTATCACATGAAGCCATAACGGCCGCACATACAATTAAAACTGCTAACTTTTTCATACGCTTTGGTTTTACGTTTTGTTAATGAAGTTATCTAATCGTCTATTCCTGCTACAACAATCACTATCTCGCCCCGCGGTTCATTGGCCGTGAAGTGCTCTATCAGTTCGGCAAGGGTACCGCGCACCGTTTCTTCATGAATCTTGGATATCTCGCGAGAAACGGAAGCTTGCCGTTGCGCACCGAAATGCTCCGCGAACTGCGTCAGTGCCTTCACCAGGCGGTGGGGCGATTCATAGAATACCATTGTGCGCCGCTCTTCCGCCAGCCCCTTCAAGCGCGTCATCCTGCCCTTCTTTTGAGGAAGAAATCCTTCGAAGCAGAACTTTTCGTTGGGCAATCCCGAGGCCACCAGTGCCGGAACGAAGGCTGTAGCACCCGGCAGGCATTGCACTTCTATGCCGTTGCGGACACATTCGCGAACCACCAGAAAGCCCGGATCGGAAATCCCCGGAGTGCCGGCATCCGAAATCAGCGCCACGGTCTCACCGCCTTTCACTCTATTTACAACACTTTCCACCGTTTTATGTTCATTGAATTTATGGTGAGATTGCATCGCATTCTTTATTTCAAAATGCTTCAACAATATCCCGGAAGTCCGTGTGTCCTCGGCCAACACCAAATCCGCCTCTTTCAGGATACGGATGGCACGGAAAGTCATGTCTTCCAGATTTCCTACCGGTGTAGGCACTACATAAAGTTTTCCCATAACCGCGTTCTTTTAGCTGAAATATTTCTTGAGAAGTTCTACAAAATCGGCAGCCGCTTCATTTTCTTCGTCCGGCTCCACGGTCGACAGGAAGAAAGCCATCGCCTCATCCAAGGAAGAAGCCTCACCCAGTCGGCGCACCACTTCATCCATTCGTGCCGCGTCCCCATTAAACAGTTCGCGGACAAAGCGGAACGAGTCGTTCAGGCTGATGGCATGGCGCAAGTCTGTGGCCGGTTTGATGCGCTCGGCTAGAATCGGCGAAGCGGGGGCGGCGGCAATATCCGAGACGCGGGCTGTTCCGCCCATGGTTTCCGCAACGAGTTCAGGAACCGCCTTCGGTTCGGCCTTCTCCTCCACAATGTCAGGAACCGCAGGCTCTGCCGGAGCCAACTCCATGGAAGCGTCCAACATTCCTGCCAGCGCATCCAACCGCTCCTGCATCTGACGGATGTTCCTTTTGGCAACCATCCTCAACACCGGGTTTGTATCGGCGGATATCGACTGCATCAAACATTTCAATTCCTGAACATCCAATTCTATATCATTCAATAATGTTTGCATATCCTTAATTACCGTCCGTATTAATGCCACAAATGTAGAAATAAATAATGAAAAAATGCCTGGAAGCAAACAAAATCATTATTTTTGCGACTGAATATAACACTTGAAGACATGGTACTATTCTCGGAAGACCACATACAGGAAACCAAACGCAGAGGGAGAATCGAAGTCATATGCGGCTCCATGTTCTCCGGCAAGACAGAGGAACTGATACGCCGCCTGAAACGCGCCAAGTTCGCCAAACAACGTGTAGAAATATACAAACCGGCGATTGACACCCGCTATTCGGAGGCAGATGTGGTATCGCACGACAGCCACACCATATCCTCCACACCGATAGACTCATCGGCAAGCATCTTGTTGTTCACTTCCGAAATCGACGTAGTGGGCATCGATGAAGCGCAATTCTTTGACGAAGGGCTGATTGACGTATGCAACCAGCTTGCCAACAACGGCATACGCGTCATCGTGGCAGGTCTGGACATGGACTTCCGGGGCAAGCCTTTCGGTCCCATGCCGGGACTGTGCGCCATTGCCGACGAGGTTTCCAAGGTGCACGCCATCTGTGTGAAATGCGGCCAGCTGGCGTCGTTCTCCCACCGTACCGTAGAAAACGACAAACAAGTATTGCTGGGCGAAACGGCCGAATACGAACCCTTGTGCCGCGAGTGCTACTTACAGGCCACAAGAGAAGACCGGCAGACAGCAAGCGATTAGCCACTTAAATACAGGAGAAGTCTATGGAACGTAAAAAGATTACATTCGACAGTTTTATCCGAGGTGTCATCTTGGGAGTTGTCATTATCGGCATACTGATGCTACTGAAACGCTTAAGCGGCGTTCTGTTGCCTTTCTTCATCGCTTGGCTGATTGCCTATCTAATATATCCGCTCGTCACGTTTTTCCAATACAAGCTGAGGTTAAAGAACAGAGCCTTCTCCATATTCTGCACCTTACTGACGCTTTTGATTATAGGCACCGGAGCTTTCTACCTGCTGGTTCCCCCAATGATACAGGAATGCAGCAAAGTGCAGACCTTGTTAGTCCAATATTTCTCCCACGCGACATACAACAGCGGCAATGTGCCAATCTCCCTTTCCGAGTTCCTGCGGGACAACATCGACGCACAGTTCATAACCGAGCTATTCAATAAGGAAAATCTATTGGACGCGCTGAAAGAAGCCGTCCCCCGCCTATGGTCCTTACTGTCCGACTCCATCGATTTGCTGTTCAGCATATTCACCCTGTTCATCATCTTGCTGTACATCATCTTTATCCTATTGGATTATGAAAGTATTGCCGAAGGTTGGACACATCTGGTGCCCGTGAAATACCGTCCGTTCGTTGTGGGCATACTCAACGACATAAAGACAGGCATGAACCGGTACTTCCGCGGCCAAGCATTCGTAGCCTTATGCGTCGGCATCCTGTTCAGCATAGGTTTCCTTATCATAGATTTCCCGCTGGCCATAGGTCTCGGACTGTTCATCGGGGCATTGAACATGGTGCCCTACCTTCAGGTCATCGGCCTGATTCCCACCATCATCCTGGCAATCCTGAAGGCATCCGACACAGGCGGAAACTTCTGGGTAATCCTGGCTTCCGCCCTGGCGGTGTTCATTATCGTGCAAGCCATTCAAGACGGCTTTATCGTGCCGCGCGTCATGGGGAAAATCACCGGATTAAATCCCGCCATCATCCTGCTGTCACTCTCCATCTGGGGATCGCTAATGGGGATGCTGGGAATGATTATCGCGCTTCCGCTTACAACGCTGATGCTCTCCTACTACCAGCGTTTCATCATCTATAGAGAAAATATCCACAAGGACAAACCGGCTGACAATCAAGCCGCAGAGAACACCCGGCAAGAATAATGCAAACTTTTTTTTGCCACAAGCCTTGTATATTCAATAAAAGTGCCTATCTTTGCATCCGCTTAACAGCAATAAGGATTGATTCGCTAGCTCAGCAGGTAGAGCACAACACTTTTAATGTTGGGGTCTTGGGTTCGAGCCCCAAGCGGATCACTCGAAGAGACAGAAAAGCCCTTGATTTTCAAGGGCTTTTCTGTTTTGTTTATTAGACAGTCTTACTCCTTCCGCTCCCCATCAGAGAAGCGATATGTGTTTATATCGAAGCTGCCCGAAAAAAGGGAATGGCTTAGGAGTTAAGGGCAAAGCGCATCGTAAGCCTCGTCCGTCACCGGTTCGAGCCATTCGTTGGAGGTCTCCTCGCCGGAGAGCTCGAAGGCAAGATGGGCGAACCAGCTGTCGGCGGCCGCACCGTGCCAGTGCTTGACGTTGGCGGGGATGTGAACGACCGTGCCGGGCAGGATTTCCACCGCAGGCTTGCCCGCTTCCTGATACCAGCCGCGCCCGGCAACGCCGATGAGCATCTGTCCGCCGCCGCTCTTGGCGCGGTGGATGTGCCAGTTGTTGCGGCAACGGGGTTCGAAGGTGACGTTGGCGATGCTCACCTGCTCGCGCGAGACGGGGGCGAGGTAGCTGTTGCCGGTGAAATACTTCGCATAGGCGGTGTTAGGCTCGCCTATCGGGAAAATCATCTCGCGCTGGAAGGCCGACCGGGCATCTTCACCGGCGGTGTCGTCCGCCCACACGCCCTTGGCAAGGTTGAACGCCGCCCATGCCTTCGGCCATCCGGCATAGAAGCCGATGTGGGTGATGATTTCGGCTATCTCGGTGCGGGTGATGCCGTTCTGCCTGGCCGACCGGAGGTGGAAGACGAGCGAGGTGTCGGTGATGCCCTGACTGATGAGCGAGGTGACGGTCACCAGGCTGCGGTCGCGCAGGCCGAGTTTGTCGGTGCGGCTCCACACTTCGCCGAAAAGGACATCGTCGTTGAGTTCCGCGAATTTCGGGGCGAACTCACCCAGCTGGGTGCGTCCGGCCGTCTGTACTACTTTTTCTTGTGCCATAACATTGAGTATTAAAATACTGAATACTGAAATCAAAAGAAGTTTGTTCATGGTTGTTCCATTATATGATTGTACATGAAGTGATTGGTTTTACTGTCGGTTTCCCGCCTGCAAATGTAGCGCGAAAAGGCATACCGGCTTGTATATGATTTACGGATATTCATACCCGGATTCCCGATTCCGCCATTCTTCATCTGTAGACGACGCGATTCAATTATTTGCAGGAGTTAGAAGGAGCCACGCAATGCTCCCCATCATAAATCCGAAATCTTTAAATTCTTCCAAGAAAATTATGTACCTTTGCGCCGTTTTTACTCCGGAGCTGTGTCCGGAGGTTTGTTTCATTTAGTTTGGATTAAACCAAGAAACGCTTATGCAAAAGTCCGACTGCATCATCGGCATCGAGCACGTATCGAAGTTTTTCGGCGACAAGGCCGTGCTGAACGATGTGAATTTGTCTGTCCGCAAGGGCGAGTTTGTAACGATACTGGGGCCTTCGGGCTGCGGGAAGACAACGCTGCTGCGTCTCATCGCCGGCTTCCAGACCGCCTCCAAGGGAGTGATAACCATCGGCGGCGAAGACATCACGCAGACACCGCCCCACCGCCGGCCGGTGAACACCGTGTTCCAGAAGTATGCCCTCTTCCCCCACCTGAACGTGTTCAACAACATCGCCTTCGGCCTGAAGCTGAAGAAGATGCCCGCCGCCACCATCGAGAAGAAGGTGAAGCAGGCGCTGCGCATGGTGGGCATGACCGACTACGAGGATCGCGACGTCGACTCCCTCTCCGGCGGACAGCAACAGCGCGTGGCCATCGCCCGTGCCATCGTCAACGAGCCCGAAGTGCTGCTGCTCGACGAACCCCTTGCCGCCCTCGACCTGAAGATGCGCAAGGATATGCAGATGGAACTGAAGGAAATGCACCAAAAGCTGGGCATCACCTTCGTCTACGTCACCCACGACCAGGAAGAGGCGCTGACGCTGAGCGACACCATCGTCGTGATGAGCGAAGGGCGCATCCAGCAAATCGGCGTGCCGACGGACATCTACAACGAACCGATAAACGCCTTCGTGGCCGACTTCATCGGCGAGAGCAACATCCTGAACGGGGTGATGATACAGGACAAGGCGGTCGCCTTCTGCGGACGCGAGTTCGAGTGCGTGGACGAGGGCTTCGGACAGCAGACGCAGGTGGACGTGGTCATCCGTCCGGAAGACATCTACATCTTCGACCCCTCCGATGCCGCGCAGCTGACGGGCACCGTGACGAGCTGCATCTTCAAGGGCGTGCACTACGAGATGCTGGTGCAGACGCGCGAAGGCTACGAGCTGATGGTGCAAGACTACCACGCCTTCGAGGCGGGACGCGAAGTGGGCCTGCTGGTGAAGCCTTTCGACATCCACGTGATGAAGAAGGAGCGCACCTGCAACACCTTCGAGGGACGATTAGTGGACGAGACCCACGTGGAGTTCCTGGGTTGCACCTTCGAATGCCTGCCCGTGTCCGGCATCGCCCCCGGAAGCCCTGTGCGGGTGGAGGTCGACTTCCAGAACGTCATCCTCGAAGACAACGAAGAGGACGGCCGACTGACGGGCGAAGTGAAGTTCATCCTCTACAAGGGCAACCACTACCACCTCACCGTCCTGACCGACTGGGACGAGGACATCTTCGTCGACACCAACGACGTGTGGGACGATGGCGACCGGGTGGGAATACGGATAGCGCCGGAGGCGATAAATATTAGAGAATTTTGAATTTTGAATGGGCTGCGCGATGGGGATGTTTGTGTTCACTCATCCGTAATAATTCAAAATTCATAATTCATAATTCATAATTCATAATTCAAAATTCATAATTCAAAATTCATAATTCAAAATTCAAAATTCAAAATTCCTAAATGATTAACTTCTTCATGCGTCGTCGCAACTGGACGATACCCTACGCACTGTTCCTGCTGGTGTTCGTGATAGTGCCGCTGCTGCTCATCGTGGTGTACGCCTTCACGGACGAGGAGGGCGCCTTCACGCTCGCCAACTTCCGCAAGTTCATGATGCACCCCGAGGCGATGAACACCTTCATCTACTCCATCGGCATTGCCGTCATCACCACGCTGGCGTGCCTGCTGTTGGGCTATCCGGCGGCATACATCCTCAGCCAGCGGCAGTTCGGCACGCCACGCACGATGGTGGTGCTCTTCATCCTGCCCATGTGGGTGAACATACTGATACGCACGCTCGCCACCGTGGCACTGTTCGACTTCCTCAACCTCCCGCTGGGCGAAGGGGCGCTCCTGTTCGGCATGGTCTATAACTTCCTGCCGTTCATGATATACCCCATCTACAACACCCTGCAGAAGATGGACCACAACCTGGTGGAAGCCGCGCAAGACCTCGGCGCAACGCCCCTGCAGGTCTTCGGAAAGGTCATCCTGCCCCTCTCCATGCCCGGCATACTGAGCGGCGTGGTGATGGTGTTCATGCCCACCGTCTCCACCTTCGCCATCGCCGAGCTGCTGACGATGAACAACATCAAGCTCTTCGGCACCACGGTGCAAGAGAACATATACAACGGAATGTGGAACTACGGCGCCGCCCTCTCGCTCATCATGCTGCTGCTAATAGGCGTGACCATCCTCTTCACCAACGAGGAAGACGGGGCCGAAAACGAAAGCGGAGGTGTGATATGATGAAACACGTATTTGCCAAGAGCTACCTGTGGCTGCTGCTCGCGCTGCTCTACTCGCCCATCCTGATTATCATGGTGTTCTCGTTCACCGAAGCCAAGGTGCTGGGCAACTGGACGGGATTCTCCACCCGACTCTACAGCTCGCTCTTCACGGGCGGTATGCACCACTCGCTGATGAGCGCCATCTGGAACACGTTCGCCATCGCCCTGATTGCCGCCACCGCCAGCACACTGCTGGGCAGCATCGCCGCCATCGGCATCTTCAACCTGCGCTCGCGCACGCGGCAGGCGATGAACCTGGCCAACGCCATCCCGATGATGAACGCCGACATCATCACCGGCGTGTCGCTCTTCCTGCTCTTCGTCAGCTGCGGCATCTCGCAGGGATTCACCACGGTGGTGCTGGCGCACATCACGTTCTGCACGCCCTACGTGGTGCTCAGCGTGATGCCCCGGCTCAAGAAGATGAACCCCAACGTCTACGAAGCCGCCCTCGACCTGGGAGCGACCCCGTTCCAGGCACTGCGCAAAGTGCTGCTGCCGGAGATACTGCCGGGCATGGTGAGCGGCTTCATCCTCGCCTTCACCCTCTCCATCGACGACTTCGCCGTCACCATCTTCACCATCGGCAACGAAGGGCTGGAGACCCTCTCCACCTACATCTACGCCGATGCGCGCAAGGGCGGACTGACGCCGGAGCTGCGGCCGCTGTCGACGCTCATCTTCGTCACGGTGCTGGTGCTGCTCATCGTCATCAACAAACGGGCAGACCGGGCGCGGAAGAGTTAGGGACACCCGCCCCATCCGTCCCGCAGGACGGGAAAAGTCATCCCGCAAGACGAGAAAAACCGTCCCGCAAGACGAAAAAATCCGTCCCGTGGAACGACGCAAGCCCGTCTCGCGAGACGAGGAAAACCCTCCCCCGCGATGACGCCCCCACCGTCCTCAGTCTCAAACCCAAAAATTCAAAATTCATAATTCAAAATTCAAAATTAATGAAACCCCTCCCCCTCCTACTCCTCTGCCTGCTGCTGATGGCCACCGCCTCGTGCAGCCGCTCCACCGAAGAGCGCAGCCACGTGTTGAAGATATACAACTGGGCCGACTACATCGACGAAGAGGTCCTCGCCGAGTTCCCCGACTGGTACAAGGAACAGACGGGCGAAGAGATTCGCCTTGTCTACCAAGTGTTCGACATCAACGAAATCATGCTCACCAAGATTGAGCGCGGGCACGAGGACTTCGACGTCGTATGCCCCTCGGAGTACATCATCGAGCGTATGCTCCGCAAAGACCTCCTGCTGCCCATCGCCCGCGACTTCGGCCAGACGCCCGACTACATCCCCAACGTGTCGCCCTACATCCGGCAGGAGCTGAACAAGACCTCGCAACCCGGCCGACGCACCCAGGACTATGCCGTCCCCTATATGTGGGGCACCGCAGGCATCCTCTTCAACCGGCAGTTCGTCACCCCCGAAGAGGCCGCCACCTGGCGCATCCTCTGGGACCCCAGGAACCGCGGCAAGATACTGATGAAGGACAGCTACCGCGACGCCTACGGCACCGCCATCATCTACGCCCACACGCGCCAGCTGGCCGACAGCACCGTCACCGTGGAGCAGCTGATGAACGACAACTCCCCCCGCGCCATCGCCCTCGCCGAGCAGCGGCTCAAGGAGATGAAACCCAACATCGCCGGCTGGGAAGCCGACTTCGGCAAAGAGACGATGACCAAGGGCAAGACCTGGCTCAACTTCACCTGGAGCGGCGATGCCGTCTGGGCGATTGAGGAAGCCGCCGCCGTGGGCGTGGAGCTGGACTACACCGTGCCCCGCGAAGGCAGCAACATCTGGTACGACGGCTGGGTCATCCCCCGCTACGCCCGCAATCCCCGTGCCGCCGCCTACTTCATCAACTACCTCTGCCGTCCCGACATCGCCCTGCGCAACATGGACGCCATCGGCTACGTCAGCGCCGTCGCCACCCCCGAAATCATGGAGGCCAAGCGCGACACCACCCTCGACACGCGTTCCGACCTGAGCTACTTCTTCGGTTCCCTGCCCGGCGCCGACAGCCTGCAGATAGACCCCGTGCAATATCCCGACCGCCGCGTCGTGGAGCGTTGCGCCATGATTCGCGACTTCGGCGACCGCACCGAACTGGTGCTCGAAATGTGGAGCCGCGTCAAGGGCGACAACCTCAACACGGGCATCGTGCTGCTCATCTTCGCCGTCTTCGGGGCGCTGTTCGTCTGGCTGGTGTACGGGAAGATACGGAAGTACCGGCAGAAGCGGAAGCGCCGGCTGCGCAGGAAACACACGATTCCTTAAGGGAGTTAGAGGGAATAAAAGGAGTTAGAGGAGTTAAAAGAAGTTATCAGCCGACAAGTCGGCTTAGGAGTTAAAGCCAATACTCCTGCAACGGTATCACGATATCATACACAAGAGTATCGGCTTTAACTCCTTTAACTCCTAACGAAGTGATAACTCCTTTAACTCCTAAACAAAGCGATAACTCCTTTGAAATCCGATTTAGAATCCCTACATTTGTCACCCATAAATCTAAAATCATAAATCATAAATCTAAAATCATAAATCTGCCAATGCTTACCCAAATCATCAACGGACGCATATTCACCCCGCAAGGCTGGCTGAATGAAGGTTCCGTCCTCATGCGCGACGGAAAGATACTCGAAGTGACCAACTGCGACCTCGCCCTCATCGGCGCGCGGCTCATCGATGCCAAAGGAATGTACATCGTACCCGGATTCGTGTGTATGCACGCACACGGCGGTGGCGGACACGACTTCTGCGAATGCACCGAAGAGGCGTTCCGAAGCATCATCCGGGCACACCTCGCCCATGGCGCCACCAGCAGCTACCCCACCCTCTCGTCCTCCCCGTTCAGCAAACTGCACGAGGCGGCACGCGTGTGCGAACAGCTCATGGCAGAACCCGGAAGCCCCGTGCTCGGCCTGCACATCGAAGGCCCCTACCTCAACCCGAAAATGGCAGGCGAACAGTTTGCCGGACAAGTGAAGGAGATTGACCCGCAGGAATACCGCGAGCTCGTCGAAAGCACCCGCTGCATCCGCCGCTGGGACGCCTCGCCCGAACTGCCCGGAGCACTGGAGTTCGCCAGCTACCTGCGCGACAAGGGCATACTCGCCGCCGTGTCGCACACCGAAGCCGAATACGACGGCATCCGCCAGGCCTACGAAGCCGGATTCACCCACGCCGCACACTTCTACAACGCCATGCCGGGATTCCACAAACGCCGCGAATACAAGTACGAAGGCACCGTGGAGAGCGTCTACCTGACCGACGGCATGACCATCGAACTCATCGCTGACGGCATCCACCTGCCCTCCACCATCCTGCGGCTGGCCTACAAGCTGAAGGGCGTGGAGCACACCTGTCTCGTCACCGACGCCCTCTCCTGCGCCGCCACCGACGGCAAGGAGAACCGCGACCCGCGCTACATCATCGAAGACGGCGTCTGCAAACTGGCCGACCGCTCGGCACTGGCAGGCAGCATCGCCACCAGCGACGTACTGGTGCGCACCATGGTGAAGGCAGGCATCCCGCTGGGCGACGCCCTGCGCATGGCTTCCGAGACTCCGGCACGCATCATGGGCGTGTACGACCGCAAAGGCTCGCTGCAAAAGGACAAGGACGCCGACATCCTCATCATGGACAAGGAGCTGAACATACGTGCCGTATGGCAGGCAGGGAAACTGGTGCAGGAGAACTTCCTGAACTGCCAATAAGAGCCTGTTCGGATTTTGTTCAGCCTTCTTTTGAGGGTTCTTTTCGAAAAAGACGCCGCTGCGGTAAACCTTTTGCCGCCGACAGACGTATTATATATATCATTTGAAATCATAAAACTTAAACCAACTAAAACGATAAAGGTATGAAAAAGATGAAGTTTACAGCATTCCTGCTGAGCGGCGCCATCCTGCTGGGCAGTTGCGCCACCATGAACAACAAGACTAAAGGCGGCATCATCGGAGGCGGCTCGGGCGCGGCTGCGGGTGCCATCATCGGCGGACTCTTCGGCAAAGGCAAAGGTGCCGCCATCGGTGCGGCGGTAGGCGCTGCCGTGGGCACGGGCGCCGGAGTGGCCATCGGCCATAAGATGGACAAGAAAGCCGCCGAAGCAGCCAAGATAGAAGGCGCGCAGGTGGAAGTGGTGAAAGACGCCAACAACCTGGACGCCGTGAAAGTGACGTTCGACTCCGGCATCCTGTTCGCCTTCAACTCCTCCACGCTGAGCAACGACGCGAAAGCTTCCCTGCGCGACCTCGCCAAGATTCTGAAGGAAGACACCACCACGGACATCGCCATCATCGGACACACGGACAAGGTGGGCACGTACGAAGCCAACATGAAGGTGTCCAAGAACCGCGCGTATGCCGTTGAGAACTACCTGCAGAGCTGTAGCGTCTCTCCCGCACAATTCAAGCAGGTGGAAGGCGTGGGCTACAACGAATATGACGAAAGTCTCTCGGCCGCCCAAAACCGCCGGGTGGTGATATTCATGTACGCCAGCGAACAGATGATTAAAGATGCCGAAGCCGGGAAATGAGACTTGCAAGACCCTTACGGTTCATCCGTAACCTACTGTTTTTCTTCTTGATATCCACTACCTTCACGGTAGTGGTTTATCGTTTTATGCCGGTATACGTCACACCGCTGATGATAATCCGGAGCCTGCAGCAGGCACTCGGCGGGGAGCGTGTCGTGTGGCACCACGAGTGGGTGCCTTTCGACCGTATTTCCCCCCACCTGCCCATGGCCGTCATCGCATCGGAAGACAACCGTTTTGCCACGCACCACGGTTTCGACTTCATCGAGATACAGAAAGCCATGAAGGAGAACGAACGGCGCAAGCGGAAACGCGGCGCAAGCACCATCAGCCAGCAGACGGCAAAGAACGTGTTCCTGTGGCCGCAATCGTCGTGGGTGCGCAAGGGCTTCGAGGTCTACTTCACGTGGATGATAGAGCTGTGCTGGTCCAAAGAACGGATTATGACGGTCTACCTCAACTCCATCGAAATGGGCAAAGGCATCTACGGGGCACAGGCCGCCGCCCGGCAGAAGTTCCACACCACCGCCGACAAGCTCACCGCCGGACAATGCGCGCTGATAGCCGCCACCCTGCCCAACCCGCTCCGCTTCGACTCCGCCCGCCCCTCGGGCTATATCCTGAAAAGGCAGGGGCAGATACTCCGGCTGATGCGGCTCGTACCGAAGTTCCCGCCGGAAGAAAAGAACGGGACGAAAAACAAGAAAGTATCCGGAAAGCCACACAAATAAGGCGGATGGCCACGGATATTTTAAGCGACCAGTAATAAAATGAACCTGCGGCCATCCGCCATAAAAGAATATTCACTACCTTTGCAGGAAACATACGGAAAGCAAACTATTCAATGAATATAAATTAATTGATAGGATTCGGGAAAAGCGTTTCCATTCGTATACTTATTTTAGACATTGGGCTTTAGCTCTTATTCTCAGTCCTGAAAACCGCCAATTTGAAAGATTGTAGAGAATAAGTGAGTGAAGGTTCACGCTTTCGGGCGTGGACTGTTCGTACTTATTAATACAATCGGGTGCTTGGCGGTACCTCAGGACACGATAAGCGACGAATGGTTCCGCCTTTTTTCATAATAGGCAAACAAACATGGTACACATCGGACAACTCATCGAAACGGAACTCCACCGCCAGGAACGTTCCGTCATCTGGCTCGCACGGAAATTGTATTGCGACCGTACCAACGTGTACTCCATCTTCAAGCGGCAAAGCATCGACACCGACCTGCTGATGCGCATCTGCCACATACTCAACTACGATTTCTTCTGTTGCTATTCCAACGATTTCCGGCAGGATGTCCCCTCGGAAACCGGACGGAACGTACCGCTGTCCGACACGGACGGAAATGCCCGTGATGTAGAAAAAAACACTACACTTTTGTAGAAACGACTGTTACATCCTCCCCCTGCTATTCTCCCACGCATCCGCTATCTTTGCAGCGTTTTAATATTAATTTAAAAAAGAAAACAAAATGAAGAACTTTGAACTTAAATTCTGGCTGTCATGTATGGTGATGGCCTTGTGTGTAGGCTTTACGTCTTGTAGCGACGATGATGACGAGGGTATCGCAGGGGATGCGAAAACACTTATCATCGGCACGTGGGAAACTACTTGGAGTAAAGGATATGAGATTTACGAAGGCGAAAAAGAGACTTGGGACGAGGCCTTTACTGACGAAGTCTACACTTTCAAGGCAGACGGAACCGGAACGTATAAAGAAGGCGGTTACACCGATCCGTTCACTTGGAGCATTTCCGGCAACAAGCTCACAATCACTGATGAATATGACAGTGATGTAGTTACCATCAAAACACTGAACAGCACCACGGCAGTCATCGTTTCACAATACAAGGACGATGAAGAAGAGTCTTATGAAGAAATAACTTTAAAGAAAAAATAACCGGGTAACCAAGAACACAGTTTGCGCATACTCGGCTTTCTTTCAGGGGGGCGTGTCGAAATATCCGATATTTTGACACACTCTCCTGGTTTATATCATATCAGCCCCCCATCCCCTCGCCTTCGCGAATAAAACCCTGGAAGCATTCTCTTTGTACCAAAATCTTGTTAACTTTGTCCCGGACCAAAACAACCAAGATGATATGGAAAAGAAGAAAAAAAGAATCCTTCTCGGAGCACTGGCCATCGTGCTGCTTGCAGGCATTGCAGGCGCAGGAACGGTGTACTACTATTTGTTCGCCCCGCAATTCTATCCCAAAAGGACGACCTACATCTACGTCGACCGAGACGATACGGCAGACTCCGTATATAATAAGGTGAAAAACCAATGCCCCTCCCGCAGTCTTACCGGCTTCCGATGGATGGCGCAGCGGCGCGATTATCCCCGCAACATCCACACGGGACGCTATGCGATACGCACCGGCGAGAACGTCTACCACGTGTTCAGCCGTTTCTACCGGGGATATCAGGAACCCATGAACCTGACCATAGGAAGCGTGCGCACGCTGGACAAGCTGGCGCGCAGCGTAGGGAAACAGCTCATGATTGACTCCGCCGAGATAGCCGCAGCAATGGACGACCCGCAGTTCCGGCAACGGCTGGGATACAGCAAGGAGACAATGCCCTGCCTCTTCATCCCCAACACCTACCAGGTGTACTGGGACATGAACGTGGACGAGTTCTTCGAACGTATGCAGAAAGAGCACCAACGCTTCTGGAACCGCGAACGGCTCGGCAAGGCACAGGCCATCGGCATGACGCCGGAAGAGGTCTGCACCCTTGCCTCCATCGTCGAGGAAGAGACCAACAACAACCCGGAAAAGCCCATGGTCGCAGGGCTGTACATCAACCGCCTGCAAGCCGGTATGCCGCTGCAGGCCGACCCCACCGTAAAGTTCGCGCTGCAAGATTTCGGGTTGCGCCGAATCACCAACGCCCACCTCACCGTCGACTCGCCCTACAACACCTACCGCAACACCGGACTGCCCCCCGGTCCCATCCGCATCCCCTCTCCCGTCGGACTGGACGCCGTGCTGAACTACACCCGGCACAACTATATCTATATGTGTGCCAAAGAGGACTTCTCCGGTACCCACAACTTCGCGTCCAACTACGCCGACCATACGAGAAATGCAAGAAAATACTGGAACGCATTGAACGAAAGAAAGATTTTCAAGTAATATTGCATTAAAATAAAAGCAAAAAGCTATATTTGCGATAATTATTAAAACCATGACTAACTCTTAAACGACAGAAAATGAGCAAGCAACTCTTACTTGGCGATGAAGCCATTGCACAAGCTGCGTTAGACGCCGGACTTTCCGGTGTATACGCCTACCCGGGCACTCCCTCGACGGAGATTACCGAATATATCCAGACGGCACCCGTCACTGCCGAAAGAGGCATCCACCACCGCTGGTGTACCAACGAAAAGACTGCCATGGAAGCAGCCTTGGGGATGTCTTTTGCCGGAAAACGTTCGCTGGTCTGCATGAAGCACGTAGGCATGAACGTGGCGGCGGACTGTTTCATCAACTCGGCCGTCACCGGTATCAAAGGCGGCACAATCGTCGTCGCCGCCGACGACCCCAGTATGCACTCCTCGCAGAACGAACAGGACAGCCGTTTCTACGGCGACTTCGCGCTAATCCCGATGTACGAACCGAGCAACCAGCAGGAAGCCTACGACATGGTGTACAACGGCTTCGCCTTCTCCGAACAGACCGGCGAACCGCTGCTGATGCGCATGGTCACCCGCCTGGCGCACTCCCGTTCCGGCGTAGAGCGCAAGGCGCAGCAGCCGCAGAACGAAATCTCCTTCAGCGACGACCCGCGCCAGTTCATCCTGCTGCCCGGCAATGCCCGCAAGCGCTACAAACTCCTGTTGCAACGCCAGGACGAATTTGTCAAGGCATCCGAAGAATCGCCCTACAACCGGTACACCGACGGTCCCGACAAGCGTCTCGGCATCATCGCCTGCGGCATCGGATACAACTACCTCATGGAGAACTATCCCGAAGGTTGCGAACATCCGGTACTGAAAATCGGGCAATACCCGCTTCCCAAAAAGCAACTGATGCAACTCGTGGCGGCTTGCGACGAGATACTCGTACTGGAAGACGGGCAACCGTTCGTGGAGAAGCAGCTGAAAGGCTACCTCGGCATCGGCGTGAAAGTCAGAGGACGGCTGGACGGCACGCTGTCGCAGGACGGCGAACTGAACCCGGACAGCGTGGCACGCGCCGTCGGCAAGGAGAACAAAGCCGGATTCACCGTTCCGTCGCTCGTGGAGATGCGCCCGCCAGCCTTGTGCGAGGGCTGCGGACACCGCGATATGTATACCGTGCTGACCGAAGTGCTACGTAGCGAATATCCCACCCACAAGGTGTTCAGCGACATCGGCTGCTACACCTTAGGAGCCAACGCCCCCTTCAACGCCATCAACTCCTGCGTAGACATGGGAGCCTCCGTCACCATGGCGAAAGGCGCCTCGGATGCCGGCGTGCATCCCGCAGTGGCGGTCATCGGCGACTCCACATTCACCCACTCCGGCATGACCGGACTGCTGGACTGCGTCAACGAAAACGCCAACGTGACCATCGTCATCTCCGACAACGAGACCACCGCCATGACCGGCGGACAGGATTCTGCCGGAACAGGCCGTCTCGAAGCCATCTGCGCAGGCATCGGCGTGGCACCGGAACACATCCGCGTCGTTGTCCCCCTGAAGAAGAACTACGAGGAGATGAAGCAGGTAATCCGCGAGGAAATCGAATACCGAGGCGTATCCGTCATCATCCCCCGCAGAGAATGTATCCAGACTTTAGCACGCAAGAAACGAAACAAGTAAGCAAGAACCATGAAAAAAGACATCATACTTTCCGGCGTAGGCGGACAAGGCATCCTCTCTATCGCCACCGTAATCGGGCAGGCAGCCCTGAAAAACGGCTTGTACATGAAACAGGCCGAAGTACACGGAATGAGCCAGCGGGGCGGCGACGTACAGTCGAACCTCCGCATCAGCGACCGCCCCATCGCTTCCGACCTTATCCCTACGGGGAAATGCGACCTCATCATCTCGCTCGAACCGATGGAAGCGCTCCGCTACCTCCCCTACCTCAGTCCCGAAGGCTGGCTGGTGACCAACGAAGCCCCGTTCGTCAACATCCCCCGTTATCCCGCCGAAGATGCGCTCAAGGCGGAACTCGACAAACTTCCCCATAAGATTGTGCTGAACGTGAACGAAGTGGCGAAAGAGACCGGTTCGCCCCGCGTCGCCAACATCGTCTTGCTGGGAGCCACCATCCCGTTCCTCGGCATCGGCTACGAGACCGTACAGGAGAGCATCCGCGACATCTTCCGGCGCAAGGGCGAAGCCATCGTCGAGCTGAACCTCAAGGCACTGGCTGCGGGCAAGGCTATTGCAGAAAACCTGATGTAAACCCACCAAAACCCCATAACCATGAATGACAAATACTGGGAAGAAGAGATAGAGACCATGCCGCGCGAGAAGCTGCGCGAACTGCAGCTTCAGCGGCTCAGGAAGACAATCGGCATCGCCGCCCGCTCTCCCTATTACAAACAAGTTTTCCAGGCACACGGCATCACGCCGGACAGCATCCGGTCGGTAGAGGACATCCGTAAAATCCCGTTCACCACCAAAGCGGATATGCGCGCCAACTACCCTTTCGGGCTCGTGGCGGGCAATATGCGCGAAGACGGCGTACGCATCCACTCTTCCAGCGGAACAACGGGAACGCCCACCGTCATCGTCCACTCGCAGCACGACCTGGACTCCTGGGCGAACCTGGTGGCACGCTGCCTCTACACGGTGGGCATCCGCAAGACCGATGTTTTCCAGAACAGTTCCGGCTACGGTATGTTCACCGGTGGACTGGGCTTCCAATACGGCGCCGAACGCCTGGGCGCACTGACCGTGCCCGCAGCCGCCGGCAACAGCAAACGGCAAATCAAGTTCATCATGGACTTCAAGACCACCGCGCTCCACGCCATTCCCAGCTATGCCATACGCCTGGCCGAAGTGTTTCAGGAAGAGGGCATCGACCCTGCATCGACCACGCTGAAAACGCTTGTCATCGGAGCCGAACCCCATACGGACGAACAGCGCAAGAAGATTGAGCGGATGTTGGGCGTGAAAGCCTACAACAGCTTCGGCATGACCGAGATGAACGGTCCGGGTGTCGCTTTCGAGTGCACCGAGCAAAACGGTATGCACTTTTGGGAGGACTGCTACCTTGTTGAAATCATCAATCCGGAAACCGGCGAACCGGTTCCCGACGGCGAGATTGGAGAGCTGGTCCTGACCACACTCGACCGCGAAATGATGCCGCTGATACGTTACCGCACGCGCGACCTCACCCGCATACTTCCCGGTACGTGCCCTTGCGGACGCACGCACCTGCGCATCGACCGCATCAAAGGCCGCAGCGACGATATGTTCATCATCAAAGGTGTCAACATTTTCCCCATGCAGGTGGAAAAGGTACTGGTGCAGTTCCCCGAACTGGGCAGCAACTACCTCATCACCCTGGAGACCATCAACAATCAGGACGAAATGATTGTGGAAGTGGAACTTAGCGACCTCTCTACCGACAACTATATCGAACTGGAGCAGATACGCAAGGCAATCACCCGCCAATTAAAGGATGAAATCCTCGTCACTCCCAAGGTGAAACTTGTCAAGAAAGGTTCCTTGCCCCAAAGCGAAGGAAAAGCCGTCAGGGTAAAAGACTTGCGAGACAATAAATAACACACCTTACCGGCACAAACGGCACGTGGGTTTTACGCGGAATTACGGCCCCGGAAAATCCAGCGGACACAAAAAGAAAAAGGAACGGCAGTCAAGACTGATTACCGTTCCTTTCTTATAGGAAAGCCGCACCGATGATGTGATGAAACTCCGTATGACATGATTTGAGTGCTCGTCCTCTTTGTAATCCACCGACTCAAAGGTTACTCCCGAAGGGAGCGTGGCCCGCCATTGAGAACTGAAGCTTGTCTCGGTATTTCATAAAAATTGATGAGTTTCCCGATCCAATCAATGCGGCTTTATTTTCTAATTCAAAGGTAGTGAGTTTCTACGAAAGAAACAAGAAAAAGAGAAAAATTGTTTGCCTGCACCCACGATTCTTTCATTTAGGGGTTAATATTAGCAGGAGTTAAAGGAGTTATCACTTCGCTTCGCTAGGAGTTAAAGAAGTTAAAGCCGATACTCTTGCGTATGATATCGTAATACCGTTGCAGGAGGTATTGGCTCTAACTCCTAAGCCGACTTGTCGGCTGATAACTCCCGATAACTCCTTTAACTCCTTAAATGAAACTGCCCCGATATTTTACTATGTATCCGTCCGAAATAGCCCGACTTTCACGTAGTGTTTTAGTTTGCTTACTTTGCACCCAAAAACACGATGTTCAAT
>ERZ808049.101-NODE-101-length-86454-cov-9.693472_pt1 | contig 86454 bp, 88 predicted proteins | sample MGYA00380198_ERZ808049 | MGnify/ENA primary metagenome ERZ808049 (study PRJEB31490, sample SAMN06133414) | mouse gut metagenome | isolation source: Z2_2 | host: mice | place: China: Chengdu | collected 2015-05 ...
GACTAAATGCATCATCTACTTCTTTTTGAGTTGCATTTTCTTTAGCGTAAATAGTTTGAGCATTTTCTAATGCTGCACTAAATTCCTCAGCTACTACTGGTACTACTTTATCCAATTCTTCTTGGCTAACAGCTTCAGCCATATCAATTGCAATTGATAATGCTGTTTTGTTAACAACAACAGGATTTACAGCAGAAGCTGTATTCATACCATAATCCACAACTTGAACTTCTAAATCACTTGCAATAGATTTATCAGGTAAATTTTCAATCAAATCTTTTAGATCAATTGTCATAGTTGTTTCAGTATTGTTAACACGAATAATATCACTAACACGTTCACCTTTGTAATAAACAGCTAAAGCTTGAATACCAGATGCATCGTTAGCATTAATTGTAAGTAAATTATCTTTAGTCAATGACATATATACTTCAGGTGCAGTCACATCCACATTTACATCAAAAGACTGAGTCTGAACATTATCAGAATTTAATAAGACTTCTAAACAAGAATCTTTATCTCCATAATCAACAGAATTCAAATATTCATATTCTAACATAGCACGAACTTCAAAAGTATAAGTACCTTCTTCTACTACATTACCATCAAAATCAGTACCATCCCAATACATTTGATGATTATACTTAGTACCATAACTTAAAGCAGCTTGTTGTGTTTTGTTACCATCATTAACCTTTGCTTCAAAATATTCATAATCAGGTCCGATAACATTAACAATATTTCCATTTTCATCTTTAATTGCTACACATAAAGCTTTAGCGTTACGTAATAGATAAAGTGCTGTATAAGCAATATCATCTTTACCATCACCATTTGGAGAAATTGTTACATAAGAAGCATTCAATTCCCCATTAGTACGTAGATTATTTAGATAATTACGAATTGTATTATAATAACTTGTTGAAGAACCACCAAAATAATCTGGTAATGATGCTCCAGTAAATTGGTTTGCACCTAATACTACATCATATCCATCAACCAAAGAATTTAAAGTAGTTGTGTGGAAGAAAGGATAGTTTGCATCAGAAGTATTCATATTGCTGATGTCATCATAAGCAGTAGCCAAATCAAAGATTGGAGCTGCATTCCAGTCTCCACGGAATCCCATATAAGGAATATTTAAAGTTTCATAATCAGAATCTACATTATCAAAGAAAACGAAACCTTCTAAGAACATACCGTTAGGATACTTTGCATCATAACTTCTCATTGTTTCTTCGTTTAAAGTTACATTAACTGTAATACTAGCTGAACTGTTAGCAGGAACAGAAATCTTTGTTGCAGAAGCACTATCTGCATAACGATTGATGTTGTCTGTTGCATTAACAATAGCACCACCAGAAACAGAAGTAACTTTCATTACACCGTCTTCAATTGCATCAATATCTGAACCATAAGTGTTAACAGCTGCAAGATTTGTACGCCCATTAGATTCAGTAGTGTTATCAGTTTGAAGACATGCTAGTACATCAAATGTTTTTGCTACAGAATCATAGTTATCCATAGTAAATGTAATATCAAAATTTGTTCCTAATTTATCACCTAATTCTACTTTAGTACGAGGTGCTTCACCAGTAACACTGTTATAAGGTACTTCATTATGTAATGTAACTAAACTATGAATTACATTATCAATATTTACCATACCAGCACCTTGACGTCTTGGTGAGAAGTATAAATTTTGGCGAGTTAAATTTGTTGAACTTACAAATGGTTGATAAGCCACTGCATTAGAAGCTACTAATTGATTTATCAAATTACTATATTCTTGAGTTCCAGTTGTTACTCCAAAAGTATCTAGATTTGCATCTACATATTGTTGTGCAAGAATAAATAAACCTTCTGCATTTGGAGATGCCATAGAAGTACCACTCTTTGAAGAAAGAGCTGTATCAGATCCACCACCTGCAGACCAAATATTACCACCTGGAGACATTACGTCTGGTTTCAAATTCATAGATTCAGTAACACCCCAAGAAGTGAAACTTGATGGACCATTATCGCTATAACTACGATTTACATCTTGAGATTTTTCTGTAGAAGAGAAACTTACATTTACAGTACCATTAGCAATAGCAGCAGATAAAGCACTATAAGCACTGTTATTAGTATTAGTACCACCAAAAACAGGAATACTTTCACCATTTTCACCAGTCCATAAACCATTGCTACCAAAATAATCAGCATAAGTACCAAAGTTCATATATACAGCTACAGCACCAGCTTCATAAGCATTTTGTTGAGCAGCCATAATTCCTTCTTCATCATAAGGAACATAACCATAAGTACGTTTTACTAAAGCAATCTTATTAGTTAAATCTTGTGTAATAGATGAACCATCACCACAATCTACTAACTCATAAGTACCTGTTAATGTTTCACCAAGTGCAGGATCATAAAGATCACTAACTGTAATAGCATTTACCGTTTCACCTGCAGCATTTACTGCAGTAGCAGTAGTATCTGTCCATTTATTTGTATAAGAATACCCTGTACCTTGAGCTGAAGCAATAGTCATAGGTCCATACATAGAACCAGAGAAACCAAGTGATGCACTGTTAGGAATCAAAGTACTAGATCCATTAACCAAAGCACCTGGATGACTATCACGAGCATCATTACCTGCAGAAACGCAGATAGAAATACCACTAGCACTAGCACGGTTGTAAGCACGTTGATATCCAGCTTGAGCATAAGTATTCATAGTTGTAAATCCATTAGGAATACCAAGAGATAAGTTGAACGCATTAACTCCTAAAGTAACAGCATCATCTAAAGCAGCAAATACTGCTTCGTCAGATTCTTGACCAAAAGCATCATTTTCATCAAATACTTTAAAGAACATGATTTGAGAATCGTAGGCAGAACCTTTGACACCAGAAATTCCATAGTAGTCTTCACCACCATTACCAGCAACAATACCACTAACATGTGTACCATGACTACTAGCATCTCCATCCCATGCATCCAAATCACCACAAGCATAATCAACAGAGAAAGGAACTTTAGAGTTGTAATAGAAATCACCATCTAAAATAGCTTCTTGTACATCTGTAGAAAAACCAGTTTCATCATACTCATGGAACCAGCTTCCCCAACCAGATTGGAATAAATTTAAAGTATCCTGGTTAGCTTCGATAGCCTCAAGCAAATTTTCTCTTGTTTTATAATTTTCAAGTAAACCAGCTTCACCATCTTTTTCTATTTCAGGATCCATATAAGAAAATAACTTGTGAGTGTAACGAATACTACTATCGAAAACACCAACAACTTTACCTGCACCAGTATAACCAGCTTCCCAAGCTGCTTCAAGTCCCATTTGGCTTGCAGAACCAGAATCAGCAGTAACAGATCTATTTATATCAATAGCATCACAATCAGTAAGATCATAATAATCTTCTAAAGATATATATTCTGTATCTTCTTCATTTTCTTCCCAGTTATCATCATATTTATAACTTTGTGTTAAATAAACAGACATTACTCCATCTAAAGCTTCAATCTGTTCTACATATTTATACTCAACTTGAACAGCAAAACCATTAAGTAAGTTAGTGTAATGATACTTAAATACCGCATTTGGAGCAAAAGCAGAAATTTGAGTTTCGATTTCCTCTTGATGACTTACTAAATCTTCACGATAAGCTGCTACTGATGCATCAGCAGAATAACCAATGCTATCATTTCTAAACATTGTAACAAATTCATCCACATCTAGAGTGGTTTCTCTTTCCAATTCTACAACTACAGTTACGACTTCATCTGGGTCATACTGCTTGCTAGAAATTGCCTTCCCCTTAGTAAGTTCGTCTAGAAGACTTGCATTAGCTACATTTCCATTGTCTAACGCTGAACTTGCCATAAATGACATACTGAACACCATTGATACAGCAAGACCACCTACCAAAAGCTTTTTGATTGAATTTTTTTTCATAAATTCATCTTCCCCTGGTATATCACTTACAGATTTAAATAAATCATAAATGATATACCTTTCCTTTCTTTAAATTTCATTTAGAACCGTAAAAAGCAAATATGTATAATCTGATTACTTCTTATAGCTTAAATCACCTTAAAAAAGTTATTGTCACTTCTTTGTATTTTAATAGTAATAAGTTAGATAAATCTTTAAATTTATATTTCTCACCAAACTCTTTAATACTCTGCTTGTGGCAATAATATTTATACAAACCTTATTTCTATTGATACTGGTAAACTTAATCATTAGATTTCTCTTACTGATTCTTATAGTAAAGTCTATCTTAACCTCTTTTTAGAATTCATTAACAAAAATTTTCTAAAATCAATCCTTTAAAAGTTTCTAATATCAAGTTACTCTTAAAACAACTAATCTTTCATTTATCATTGCTCAAGTCATATAAAATAAAAACTACACAACTATGAGCAAACATAAACTTGATAATATTATTCTTTAACAAAAGATACCAATAGACTTATAAATCAATTACAGAAATATACTGACATCATTTTTCCAAAATCCAATTTCTTATTCAAATTAAAGTAGTCCAGGTCTTAAATAGCTTTATTAAAAAAACTAAATAATGCTCATTTAACCTATCTCAAAAATATCATCTCTTTTGATGATAAAGAAAGAACATAAATATTGATACTTCTCATATAAGAAATATTACTAGAAACTCAATTAGTGAAAACAATAATTTCATAACTCTTAAAATAACAATACTTATAAATAATTAATAGTAGAGGATAAAAAAATAAAAGAATCAGCTAAAAACTTACCTCACCTATCTATTCTATCCTAATATTAGAATTTACATAAAAATGTACATTTTAAATGTAATCGGTGATATTATTGCTTTAATTCTTCCAGAAAAATTGTTAGTTTTGCTGATATGAATCCTAATACATATTAGTCGATAAAATACAATACTCCCTCAACAACAGCATTATCTAAACGATAATCTCGTTACTTTCGTAAAGCCTTATATCAGTGTAAATTCAATTCTACTTTATAATAAATACTATAACCAACAACATATACAAGATAAATCTTACAAATACGTTCAAAGTCATACAATAAGAAAATTACTAAGAGTTATTGATAAATCTTTATCCAAAAATAAAGAATCCTATACAGACTTTTAAAATAGTACGAATAAATATTTATCAATGTTTTAAAAAAGCTACAAAAACAGTTGTTTCAGTATACACTTTTATTCACTTTTCAATGTCCTAAAAATATCTGCTAATTTTTCTAAAATCACTTGTCTTTTTATCTAATTAGCTTTCAAAAATAGAAATGGCACATCTAAAACCTAATACCTCTGTGTACGAAACGTACTACACAGCCCCCTGTCTCGTTGCACCACTTAATTCACAAAATTTCATTTTATCTACTCCTGACTTCCTCATATTGAAGCATTAAAAAACAATCTTAACAAGTTACCTGGACAAACCTGCACTTTCCTCTTTCAAATGCTACTGAGTCACCAGAAATGAGAAAAATAGAAATATTGTGACTCTATTATATCAGAAATGATAAAAGTTGACAATGTGAGAGTTTTTTTACATTAATAAAAATGTATTATTTTTGTGATAATGACAATCTTAAATTTAAAATATGTAAATGTATTAATAAGTTTGATATCTTTATCAAGTAATCTTAACATAATTTAATAATATACTTTGTAACACTATAGATAAACGTATTTGAAAAATCTATAATTTCTATATTAATCTATAATAAAATAGTTGATGAAAAATTCTTAAACTTTGTATATTATCATATGAAAATATAACTTTTTACTTCCTTTTCATTGAAACTCAAAGGAAGGTCTATAATTCAGAAATACATAATTTCTCTAAGATTTAATATAATGTTATTTTTGTCAAAATTTCCTTTTCTTAAAATTATGATAGTTTATCATTCTAAAAATACAGTTTTAATACTGTACTTTTATTGAAATGAGACGCAAAATTTACTATCTTTCTTACTTCTCTTCTTTTTTCTCTTCTTAAACTAAAAATATTATATATATGATCTATTTGACTAATAAAAACCTCTCGAAGTTAGTACTTTATTTGTACTATTTATCGAGAGGATATCTCACTATAAACTATTATATATTTGTATAAAATAAAATCTCTGTACTATTTATATAACAATTTTAATCAATATTATTTAATATAAGTAATTAAAAAGACTGAATCTCCTTTATCATTATTTTTTTGATAAAAATAAAAAAATAGACCATTTACCTTAATACAGTCTATTTTTTAAATTCATACTCTAACTACGATACATCATGTTCATTTGACGTATTTCCTCTTTTATTTTATCTCTTAATTCTAACGGTTTAAATACTTCAATATAATTTGCTAACTGTAAAAACCATTTTACAAGATCATCATCATATATAACATTTTCAATTGATATATCTATAAATTGATGAAATTGATTCACTATAAATACACTATCCTTAAAACGATCATGTAAAAGCTCAAATACCTTATTACTATTAATTGCATATACTCTTATTTGTACATTTATTACAACATCTTTCGATACACCAAGAGGATCATTAGATTGCCAAACTTGATTTTTAAATGGCGCAATTCTTTTTTGCACATATTTAGGAGTACGTACCACTCTTAACTCTGTAATACGATTAATACGATAATATTCTAACTCTAGATCCTCTCCATTATTGATATGATAACCAACCACATAAATTTGATTATTAATAATATCAATATTAGTTGGATACATCATAATAACTTTACCAGCCACAGCTTCTTTTAATTCATTATCATTGACAACATAATCCAAACGTTTAAATGAAATACAAGCATAGTTATTTATTGCATTAATAATTTTTTCTAAACAAGATAATATTTGTATTTGTTCATTTTCATCATTTAAATTATCTAATAAATGATATTGATTTATTTTATGTAAAGAAGTATCTGATAAAACCTTTTCAATTAATTTAGAATTACTGCTTTCATCTAAGCTTAAACATTTTTTTAACAATCTAGTCAATATAATTAATTCTATATCACTATAATATGTTTTTTCAACAAATGCTCCTTTTTTCTGTTTAGTTGTGTAATCAACACTACAACTTACATTTGTTTTATAAGGATATAATAAAGTATCTTGATATTCTTTAATAATATCATTAAATGCCTTTATTGACTCTATATCTGCTTTAATCGTATTACTAGATATAGTAGTTCCTAATTCACTAATCTTAGAAATTAGTTCTTCTCTAGAAAGAGCATGATTTTCATCAGTTAATCTTTTTAAAAGATATTCAGTTAACAAAATTCTTGTACCATTGCTAATATCTCCCATACATTTTCCTCCATTACCCTAATTTTACTTTATCTATTTAAATATGTAAAATCTCAAATAAGTATATACATTAATTATTTGGTACATTAAAAAATAATTATCTAATATTTTTACTAAAAACAAAAAAAGAGTCAAAAATCGACTCTCATTTTCAAATAAACTAAACTATATTTCATTAAATCCTAATAGTTTTCATTAAAAAAGTGTCCCTTGCTTTCCCCAGGTTTGATACTCATCAAAAGAAACATAAATATCATTAGGCTCAATATTAGTAGTTTCTTTAATCATTTTTATTAATTCTTCAGTAAATTTCTTTTTAGCATCAAAATCTATTGATTTATATAATTTAATAGCTACCATCATACAAGGAATATCTTCACCTCTAAAATACATAATTTGATTATCTTCCATGTGAAGCATTAAGTTTTCTTCTTTTTTACCTGGAAGTATAGTTATCAGCTCTCCAGTTCTTTTTGCAATCTCATTTTCTTGTCTAAGTGTTAATTTGTGATTTGTTGTAAATGAAATGAACGGCATATTCATTTCCTCCTTTTAATTAGTTTATTATATTCTAACATGTTTTTATGATGATGTTAACACCAATTATTTTAAGTTTCGATATTTTCTTAAAATTATTGTCTATTAGTAATATATCATCTAAATATAGCTTGATTATATACTCCAAAATTCTTTGCTTTTTACCTAAGTATATTTCTATGCCAACATCTCACCATATATCCTTTTACTATTTTATGTACATCTGCCTTATTCAATACATATTTATAAATAAATTTGACATATAAAAATTCTTTTGTATTTTGTCTGTCTATTAAATAAACCCAGATAAATTTTTAAGATAATAAATAAGCATTTTAAGCTTTTTTTGAATTTTCAAAATACTTTTTCATATTTTATTAAACTTAAAACAATTATATTATAAAAAATTATTAATGCGCTTACTAAACAATTTGATTTATTAAAAAAAATATGGTAATATAGAAGAGCAAAAGTAGCAATATAATTTTCAAAGTATCACAAGTATTAGAAGATTGTATTCCTTTATGTACCGCCGCAATCCTATATTTGTGATTTAGAGTTACATAGAGTATTTCCTTTTTGCACATCTTTCAAGGAGGTACCATTTAATGAGTACAGGTAAAGTAAAATGGTTTAATCAAGAAAAAGGTTTTGGATTCATTACTAATGATGAAGATGGAAAAGATATCTTCGTACATTTCTCAGCTATCAATGCTGAAGGTTTCAAAACTTTAGAAGAAGGTCAAGTTGTTGATTTTGAAATCAATGAAACTGATCGTGGACCACAAGCTCAAAACGTTACAGTTAAATAATTTTTGAGTTAGAGAAACCCTCTTGGGTTTCTTTTTATTTTTACCTAAAACTTATTTTTATTTATCTATTAAACTGATTATACTATACAACAAAATATAAATTCTTCAATAGAACAACTATAAATACAATTCATACCTGTACTCATCATAATAATTTAACTACTAAAGTATAATATTTTAGTAGCAGTATTAATATTGATCTTCTTTTATTTCTTTTTGTAAATAACTTTAGAAATTCTATCCAGCTTTATTAAAGCATAATTACTACATATATGATAGAATGTATCCTGATGGAGGTTATTTTATGAAAACATACTGCGGTTTAGAATATAGTTTAAAAATTAAAAATACAATCACTGAAACGATTAAAACAGCTAAGAAAACCCCTTTTATTAATTATATTTTTATTGTTGATGATCCATTATTTTTTGAAGAAGCTTTTTTCAAGTATACTGATACTTTATTTAATATCCAAATAATTCGTTATCAAGATTTATTAAAAAAAATATTACGTTTTTATCATCTGTATCAATATGAAGAATTAACAAGATTAGAAAAAATATTAATTATTAAGAATTTAATTGAATCTTCAAATAATCTTTTTAATACAGATAATAAAATGGAACTTATTTATGAATTAATAGAAATTTTTGATTTATTTCATTTAGAGCAAATTGAATATTCACAAATAAATTTACCATCTGCCTCAAAAGAAAAAATAACAGCTATTATAAATTTATATCAATCACTAAATAAAAATATCCCACAACATAAATGCTATCAATATGAAGATATTTTATTTGATCAAATTGATGAAAATTTATCAAACAATCATTATATCTTTATAACAGATAAAATATTTTATCAACTACGTTTTCAATTCATCAATAAATTAGCAAAATTTAATGATATTACTATCTTGATCAATGATTATGATGATTCAAGAAATTTAAATACCCCATTTAAAAGATTCCATAAAAATGATTATTATACTGATTTTAATCATCCTTTTCTTAAGCATTTAAATACCTATCTTTTTTCACTTCAATCACCTAAATATCTATCAAATTCACCATTACATAGTTTAATTCAAACTACTCCAAAAGCTCAAATTGAAAGTGTAGTTTTAAATATTTATCAAAATATTGTTGACAAAAACAAACATTATCATGATTTTGCAATTTACTATCCAAATCAAGAGTATCTAGATCTTTTAATTGAAACATTGAATAATTTTAATATTCCACATAATATTAAAAAAACCTTAGTTTTTAAGGAAATGGATGCATGTTTATTATGGCTTAAATATTGTTGTAATAATGATGATAATGATTTACTTGATTTACTAGATACTAAAATAATTAATGGTTTTATAGATTATAATTACTTAGATATGATTAAAAAAAGATATATAGAAACTGGATATATTAAAAATCCTTTTATAGATAAATATGATATAAGTAATTGTCATATATTAACAGAATTTAGTGATATGATGATAAATTTCATTAATAATGAGATTATTTATAATCAAAATCAGACTACTTTAATTAACTTTTTTAAGAATCTTCGTGGTGAGCAATTCTTTACAATTAAAGAATTTTATAACCTTGTCACAAAATTAAAACCAATTTTAAAAGAAGATAAAAAAATATATAATGATCATCTATACCTATTAAACTATAATCAATGTTATAGTGGAATCCTTGAATGTTCTTACATATATCTAGTTGGTGTAAATGAAACAATTGTCCCTGTTCAAACTAAAGATACTGGTATCTTATTAGATCATGATTATCGAATCTTAAATTTACCTGATTTAAATCACCAGATTGCTTTAAATCAAAACAGTATTTTAAAAGTATTAAATAGTAATATGAATTTTATTGCAATATGCTTTAGTAATGCAACAATTGATGGACAGCCATTATTAAAATCTTCTCTATATAATCAATTAAAAACAATGTTTAATTTCACCAATATTGATATCAACAATGATTATTTACATTACAGTTTAAAAGATAAACTATATCTTTTAGGTGGTAAAGATCCTAATTATAAATTCTTAAATAATATGATCAATCACTATAAACAGACAAATAATCAACCTAATAATCTAACACAATCTCCATTTTCATCTCATCTTTCACCAAGTAAATTAGAAACCTACAATGCATGTTCCTATAAATATTTTAATCAGTATGGCATAAAAATCTATCCATTTAAAGATCCAACCTTTCAAACAAATGAGATTGGTACTATTGTACACTATGTTTTAGAAAAAACTAAAACATTATTTTGTGATAATAAAACTGCTATGAATGTAGAATTCAGTCAAATAAATCAACTTGTTGATCAATATGTTGATGAATATATTAATCTTAATGAATTAAATGAACGATTAAACTATGGAACTAATAATTTTATTATTACAATGATTAAACAAGATCTTTTAAATACAGTAATTGTTTTAATTAATCAAATGAAGATTACAGATTTTAAAATCATTGGAAATGAAGTTGAAGTTAAACGTGATTATTCTAATTTCAAATTTAGTGGAATTGTTGATCGTGTTGATCAATATGATAAGTATTTAAAAATCATAGACTATAAATCCAGCAATAAAGACCTAGATATTTCTTTAGCTATTCAAGGATTTAACATTCAAATGTTGTTATATTTAGATACCCTAACAAATCAAATGAAATTAGAAAAAGGAGCCCTATTATATTTTAATACCAAAAAAAGAATTTTAGCTAGCACAATGAAAATAAATGAAACAGAAAGTGCAAATAATTTCTTTAAACTGTATAAAATGAACGGATATGTAAATGAAGAAGTTATTGAAGAAATTGATAATCAAATAGATAAGGAATCTTCAATTATTAAAGCTAAATTTGTCAAAAAGGACGATTGTTATAAAGGAAATATTTTAAGCAGTTATTCTTTTGAAAGACTTTTAGCTTATGTTAATAAACACATTGAAAAGCTATATCAAGAAATTCTGTCAGGAAAAATCAGTATTAATCCTAAAGGAAGTGATGATACTACTACTCATAATAAAATAAACCCTTGTACTTATTGTAAATATCAGAGTTTATGTAATTATGATGTCTTTTATAACGAACATACGCTAGTTGATAATAATAATCTTGAATATCTAATTAAGGAGGATGTAAATAATGCCGATTAATTCATTGAATGACGGACAATTTGAAGCAGTTGTAACTCGTAATTGTTCTATTTTAGTTTCTGCACCTGCCGGTTCTGGAAAAACGAAAATTTTAGTTAACCGCATTATGGCCTTGATTGAAGAAGAACATTACAATGTTGATCAACTTCTTGTTCTAACTTTTACTAATGCTGCTGCTTTAGAAATGAAACAACGACTTCAAGTTGCATTACAACAGCGCCTGCAAGAAGATATTAACCAGCAATTAGAACAACACTTATTAAAACAACAACAATTGCTACCCAAGGCTTATATTACTAATTTTCATGGCTTTTGTAGTACTTTACTAAAGCAATATGGTTATCTTATCAATCTTAATAGTAAATTTGATATTTGTACTGATCCCACTATAATTAAGCATCAGGTCATTGATTACTGTATTCAAACATGGGTAAAAGATTCATCATTTGTTGAATTTATAAGTACATATTTTCCTGAATACTATTTTAATAGTTTCAAAAATGCTATTTTTAAATTTGAAAATCTAAGTAATACAATATATGATTTTAATAATTATCTTAACGAAATTAAAATTTCCATCTACAACCATATCATTAATGGTGATAACTCATCATTAACTTCTTGGCCAATTAATCAAAAAATTATCGAATTATTAAAAATTCAAGCTACAATGGGATTAAACAAAGTTTATGAATTAGCAAATTTTGCTCGTGATCACAACCTAACATTTTATTATCAAAATCCTTTTGATAATAGTAAACCAAAAAAAGCAGATTTACCAAGCCCGTTTGATTGCCATCTCAAATATTATCATGAGGTTATAAATGCAATTGATAGTAAAGATATGGAAAAAATCATTAGTACAAGTAATGCAGCTTTAACAAAAAGTTATGATAGTAGAGGTCTTTTTGACGAAAATAACGAAGAGTATAAAGCTGAATATAATCGTTTAAAAAATAATGTTATTAAATTTTATAAAGATAAATTTAAAGATCTTGTTTATGAAGATATCGAAGAGTTTAAATTGGTATTATCAACTTCTATAGAACCCTTAGAAAAACTTATTAAATATCTTGAAGAGTATAAACAAGCGTATAATAAGTATAAACGAGATCATAATCTTATAGATTTTAATGATTTAGAAGCTAATGCTTTAAAATTACTACAGCCACAATATGGGATTGCAAACCTGCTTTATAATCAATTAAAAGAAATAATGATTGATGAATATCAAGATACCAATCAAATCCAAGAAACATTAATTAATAAAATTGCTGATTTTAAAGATCCGAAAATTAATCGTTTTATGGTAGGTGATATGAAACAGTCAATCTATCGTTTTAGAGAAGCTGATCCCGAAATATTTAATGAAAAATATCTTACCTTTAATCATCTTCCTAATACTAAAAGAATTGATTTAAAATTTAATTACCGTTCTAATAAAATAGTTTTAGATTGTGTCAATTATATATTCAATCAAATTATGGATGTTAATATCGGAGGACTCGACTATTATTTAGATAATAGTGCCAAATTAAATTATGACTTTTTAAGAAAAGAAGGCGCAAAAGAATTAGAAGATTTAACAGATGTGACATTAAAAGCCTCTAAACGCCTTGAAGAAGAAGAACGTTTTACAAGTGAAGTTCTTTTATCATATCAGACAAAAACAAGTTCCAGTGATGCTGAATTAGAAGCTAAAATAGCAGCTAAAAAAATCCAGGAAATTGTTGGTCATCTAGAACTTGATAATTTTGATAAGACTAAAAGAAAAGCTAACTATAAAGATATTGTAGTATTAATGCGTAACACTCGTAGTTTTATTGCTTTCAAAAAAATCTTTTCACGTTACAATATTCCAAGTCATATTGTTTTATCACAAGGATTTTTACAAGCTTCAGAAATAATTAGTATTATAAATGTCTTGAAAGCCTTTGATAATCATTTAGATGATATTGCTTTTACTAGCCTCTTAAAAGGGAATTATGTTATTAGCTGCTTTGATGAAAATATGTTAGCAAAAATCAGAACAGATGAAAATGTTTCTATCTACGATAATGTTTTAAATTATATTGAAACAAAACAGCCTAACTATCAATCATTAGAGAAATTCATTAATTATTATCATCAAATGCGTGAATATTTTAATTTTCATTCAGTTAAAGAAAGTCTAAATAAATTCTATCAAGATAGTGAATATTTAAGTTTTTTGGCTTCATTAGTCAATGGTAGACAAAGAGTAGCAAACCTGGAGTTATTATTACAAAAAATGGATGAAATGAAAGATGAGTCTTTACATACAATTGTGACAAAATTTAATAAGATGATGATCAATGGTGTAAATCTCTCTCCTGCCATGGTTTCCAGCAATGATGATAATGTTGTTTCTTTCATGACTATTCATAAATCAAAAGGATTAGAATTCCCAATTGTCTTTGTTTCTAATCTTCAAAATAAATTTAATCAGCAAGATGCTAGAGAAAGAATTATTAGTGATAAAAAACTAGGTATTGCAATTAAACCACGAATAAAGCAACAGTTAGAGCCTTATCAAGATGTTATTTGTGAATATGAAAATAAATATCGAAAAATTATTGCCAGTTATCAAACAAACGAAGCTATTAATGAAGAAATGAGAATATTTTATGTTGCTTTAACAAGAGCATCACAAAAATTAATTTTAACAGGATTAATTAAAGATCCCCAAGATATTATTAAATGGCAAAATTATGTTATTAATAATAATGAAGATTCTATAGTAAATCCTCGTTGTAATGATAAAGTAATTCTCTATCATAATGCCAGAAGGCAAAACAGTTATTTAGACTGGTTAGGTATTTCTTTAATGAGTCATGATGATATTATTGCTCAAGGAATTAATAAGGAACTTTTAGATAATGATAATTCAGATGAAATAATTAATGAAGTTAAACATAATTTCCAAACAATCATGATTCATAAAAATAAAAATTTAACTAAGGAAAATACTAAACACAGTAAATTTTCAATTAAAATCTATACCCATAAAGAAATTGAACAACAAATTTTAATTACCAATCAAAAAGAAAAGACTCTTGATCTTGTTAATTATGACCGTTATAACAATTTTAAATATCCATATTTATCTAATTTAGATAAAGCAATTGCTGTTACACGTAAAATTGAAGACGGAGATCGTACCTTTAATAATGTAAGTTATGATTTTGATGATTCTAATATTGATGGAGCAACTCGTGGTACTATTATCCACAGTGTTCTTGAAAACTTTGATTTAAAACTTGGATTAGATGATAATTTGGCTCTTTTAAAAAAATATGGTCTATATGATCAAGAAGCATGGAAAATAATTGATAAATATTATCTGAATCTTAAAAACTTTCTATCAAGTGAAGTTTATTCATTAATGTGTAATGCTAAAATTGTATATAAAGAAAAAGAATTTTCAATGTTAGATGAAGGGCAAATCATTCATGGGATTTTTGATGTTGTTTGTATTAATGATAATGATATTACTATCATTGATTACAAGACCGATAATATTAAGAGTTCTACCTGTGATGAATTATTAGTTTCATTACACAAAGATCAAATGGATTATTATAAAAAAATATTAGCTCGAGTTTTTCCTCAAGCTAATATCAAAGCTATTGTTTATTATTTACATATTAATAAATATATTACTATTTAGATACACAGTGAACCTGTGTATCTATTATTTTACAACAACATCCTTTATGTTTTTTAAAGTTATTTTTGTCATGCCACGTTCATCCATTTCCCGGGAAATATCGACACCTTCCAAGTAATCTTCTACACTTAATTCAATAACTCGATCATCATCCAACACTAATTTACAGCGTGACATCCTGTCCAATGAAACAGGTATATTAACAATCTCATCATCATCTTCTATTCCTAAATCACGCATAATTGTCTCAACTTCTTCAGTTGCATTATAATCATTACCCATAACCTTTTTTGCTAACTCCATTGGTTTTACAGGCCGATGTTCCATTACAAGTTCAGCTAATTCCTTTTTTACAACTGGTAAGGGGTCACCTTCAATTACTCCATATTCACTATCTACTTTTTTTACTACCTTATTAACAATACTCATTTTTTGTTTATCAGTTAATTTAGGTTCTCCTTTAATATATTGTTCATTTAAATAGTATCCTGGTTTTCCGTCAATCATAAATCTTTTTTCGATAATTGATAAAACATTTTCTTCAATATCAATAATAATTGCTTCTTCAACAGCGGTTGTTTTATTAGGCAGGATTTGTTGATTAATAAATCGAATACTACGTACACCATCATTTTCTTCAATCAAACTCATTGGCATTGTTTTATAATTCAACTTAATTATCAAAATAAACTTTTTACCATCTACTTTGCACTCAACAAACATCAGATTAGCATTTGGCATTTCTTCAATCTTTGTGCAAAGATTAAAAATATCTTGAGTTATTTTAATTGATTCTTCTTTAAAGCTGTCATTACTTTCAATCATTTTTTTACCTGCTTGTAATAAATGATGCTCACTTCCTGTAATTAACTGCTTAATTCCAGAATTTTCTAAACACTTTTCTATTTTTTTATCATAATATTCAGTTGTACCTTCTGTTAAATTTATAAAAGTATCAGAGTAAACAACTTTACTATGTTCTAAATCCAACATATGGATTAGGATTTTATCAATTATAATTGTATTATTCATTCTTTCATCACCACGACAAGTATATCATATTTTGACAAATTAATGTATAATAATCTTGGTGATTGAAATGAAAATTATTATTGCACCTGCAAAGGTGATGAAAACTAAATATGCTAAAATTGAACAAACAGAACTTTTATTTTTGAAAAAGACAAAACAGTTACATAACTATTTAAAAAGATATTCTATCAATGAACTACATGACAATATGAAAATATCATTTAAAATGGCAGAAACTGTTTATAATTACTATCATGATAGTTATGATTCGACTCCTGCTATTTATTGTTATCAAGGAACTGTTTTAAAGCAGCTTAATTTAAGTTCTTATCAAAATGAAGATTTTGATTATTTAGACAAATATTTAAATATTATGTCTGCATATTATGGGATTTTAAAATACAATACTGGAATTACTCCATATCGTTTAGATATGATAATGAAATTTGATTTAAATTTATATGATTTTTGGCAAAAAGATGTTGATAAATATTTCAAAGATGAAGATTATCTTATCTCTCTAGCATCAAAAGAATTTACAAAAATGATTAATCATCCTAACCTCATTAATATTGACTTTGTAGAGAATAAAGCTGGTAAGCTAGTTCGTAATTCTATGTATATTAAACAAGCTCGTGGAAAAATGTTAGATATAATGGTTAAAAATAAAATTGTCTCATTAGAAGAATTAAAAAAGATTACTTTTGATGATTATTATTATGATCATAATTTATCTACTAATGATAACTACATATTTATCAGGGATGCTATAAAACAGTATAAAAAATTATAAAAACAGATAGCAAAAATTGTTATCTGTTTTTCTTTAAGTATTTTTCTAAAAATTCCAACAATGCATCCATTTGGTCATCTGTACCAATAGTAATACGTAAATATTGATCAATTCTTTCCTTATTCCAATGACGAACTATAATCCCTTCTTTACGCAATGCCATAAATAATTCCTGTCCATCAACATCTGGATGTTTAACAAAAACAAAATTAGCATAACTATCAAGAACTACAAATCCTAATTCTTTTAACTTCTGTTTTGTCTTTTCACGTGTTTTAATTATCTTAGCACACTTTTGTTTTGTATCTTGATCATCTAAAATACTAGCTAAAGCTATTTGTTGAGTAATATAATCAATTGGATAAGAGTTGAATGAATTTTTAACATCATATAAATGGCTAATAACTTCTTTATTACCCAAAGCAACTCCTAAACGAATTCCTGCTAATGAACGTGATTTAGAATATGTTTGAATCACAACCAAATTATCATATTTATTAATTAATGGTACACAACTTTCACCACCAAAATCAATATATGCCTCATCAACTACTACAATACTATTTGGATTATTTTTTAAAACTGTTTCAATAAAATCTAAATCTTCTAATAAACCTGTAGGAGCATTAGGATTAGGGAAAATAATACCACTATTAGGCTGTATAAAATCTTCAACATTTATTTTAAAATCATCATCCAGCTTAACTGTTCTATAATCCATCTGATATAAATCACAATATACTGGATAGAAAGAATATGTAATATCTGGGAAAAGAACTGGTTCTTTTCCATTAAAAAAAGTTAAAAATGTTAATGCTAAAACCTCATCTGAACCATTACCAATAAATACCTGCCCATCTTCTAAATGATAATAATTGGCTAAAGCCTTTCTTAAATCAACAGCATCACTATTTGGATATAATCTTAACTTATCAATATCTATTGATTTAATCACCTCTTGTATTTTTAAGCTAGGTCCATAAGGATTTTCATTAGTATTAAGTTTAATCATATTTACAATCTTAGGTTGTTCCCCTGCCACATACGGCTCTACCTTACGTAATTTTTCTTGCCAAGTCATTAATCTTACCCCCTTAAAGTCTTTCCTTAATGTATTGCTATTATATCAAACTCTTTTACAAAATCATACTTATTACTAATATTATTTCTAACTATTTAATCCTAATAATATCTATACTAAATCTTCAAATAATTGATAAAGCAGCTCTTTACTTTGATTTGTTTCCTTTAATGCTTCTTCTATCCCCATAGCAACAATCTCACTATTTTTTAAACATACACATTTTCCACTCTCATTGTTTATCAATAATTCTATTGCCTTACCTGCCATCCTAGAAGCCAAGATACGATCTTCTGGAACTGGCGATCCTCCTCTTTGAATATGTCCTAAAACTATCGCTCGTCCAGAAAAACCTGTTTCTTCACTAATCCGTTTTGCTAGATTATCAACATCAAGTATTTTTTCACTAACAATAATAATTGCATGTCGTTTATTATAAACAGTTTCATTCTTTATCATTTCAGCAATTACAAAATCTTCATCAAAACCTGTTTTATGAGTAATTACTAATTCACTGCCACATGAAATAGCAGAATATAGTGCTAGACTATCAGCATTATTACCCATTACCTCAATTACAAAGCAGCGATGATGTGAACTAGATGTATCTCTTAATTTATTAACAGCATCAATAATATTAGATAATGCAGTATGAAAACCAATCGTTTCATCAGTACCATTAATATCATTATCAATTGTACCTGGAATTCCCATACAGTTAATTCCTTTTTTACTTAATGATAATGCGCCTCGATAACTTCCATCCCCACCAATTACAATTAGACTATCTATATCATATCCTTTTAAATTATCAATTGCTTTATCCTGAACTTCCTCTAATTTAAATTCTGGTAATCTTGATGATTCTAAAATTGTTCCTCCTTTAGCTAAAATTTCCGATACATCACTATACCCTAATTTTTTAATCTTCCCCTCAACTAAACCACGAAATCCCCCATAAACTCCATAAACCTCAAACCCTCTTTTAATTCCAACTCTAACAATGGCTCTAATTGCCCCATTCATCCCAGGAGCATCACCACCAGATGTTAATACTGCAATTTTTTTCATTACTTAACCCTCACTTAATTTTTTCTTCTAACCACTTTTGATAAAATTCTAATTGATCATCTAAATGAAAAAAGTGTTCCCCATTTTTCATGATTCTTAAATCACATTTAAATCGATCAGTAAATCTTTTCACATAATCATATTCACATAAACTATCTTTTTCACCATATAAAATCATTGTTCGATTATTCCAATTAATAATTGAATGATCTCTAACATAACAATAATAATCATAATATAAAGTTTCGCCAACTGGTAATTCAATAACCATTAATTCCTTTAACTTTTCTTCACTAATATCTAACCAATTCATCATATTTTCAATTAATCTTTGCATATCAACTACTGGAGATAAAAATAAACATTGTTTAAATTTTATTTCCTGATAAGCCACTAAACTAAAATATGCACCTAAACTACAAGCCCATAAATTTATTTCATTATATTTTCCACTTACAAAATCATATATTTTTAATAATTCAGCAACACAATTTTGAACTTTACACAAAGTATCATCAAATATTCTATCTCCATGTTTTGGTAAATCAAAACTAATTACCTGATAACCTTTATTGACCACTATCTTGGCTAATATCTCAATTACAACATCTTCTTTGTTCGATTGGTTGCCATGAATTGCAATAAAAACTTTTGAACTATCTTCTCCCCAGATAATTGCTGGAATATTATCTATCTTAGTATATTTCTTTTTCATTCTCTCACCACTTTCATATCAGCGATTATAACATATAATTAACTTTTTAAACAAATAAAAAGAGTATAGCTAAGTTAAAGCTCTTACTCAATAATAGATAAATAATAAATAGAGGTTTCAAATATCATTGAGTTAATCAGTAATATAAGAAATCTCTTTTAAAGTGTTTACCCTAAAGTAAGTACCTAAACTAGGCTATACTTTTTGTTGAAATAATAAATTTTAATAATCCAAATATGTTTTCATTTTGTTGAAACTATTTATTGTATCAGTATCTGCATCATTAAAGTTTGTTGAAAATGTTTGTAAACTACCACTAGGATTTATACATAAATTAGTTAAAATTAGATAATTATCATAGTATTCTTTTAAATCATTATAGGCATCTTCCCATTCTTCAGGTGGATTTTTCATATCTTTCATAATTTTATTAACTTCACTTTGATTCTTCTCAATATCATCAATAGTTTTCATAAAATCAGGATCAGTGAATAGCGCTGTTAATGAAGTATTAAAGTCTTCATTAAAAACTCCATTTGTTTTAGTGTATTTATCTGTTTCAGGATCATCATCTTCCCATATTGTATTAGACCATACTTTTTTAATTTTATTTCCGCAACTCTCTGCATCAGCTGCACCATTTAACATTTTATAAACTATAGTATTTAAGTTTTTTTCATACTGTTTAGCTAGTTCTTTTGCTTTTTGTTCTTCTTGTTCAGCTAATTCTTTTGCTCTTTGTTCTTCATTATGTTTATTGATAGATACTGCTCCAAATATAATTCCAATAACAGCTAAAACTGCAACAATCCCAATTATTAGCTTTTTCTTTGAAACACCATTTTCTGATGTTGCTTTAGCACCTTCAACTTCTTGTTGTTCAACATTTTCACTCTGCTTATTAACTGGACAACCGCATTTACTACAAATCTCTTCATTTTTTTCTATTTCTGCACCACATTCTTCACAAAACACTTTAGATTCTTCAATTAAAACATGACCACAGTGAATACATGTTGTAGATTTATCAGAAATACCTTCCCCACATTTTGGACATTTAATCATTGCCATATTACCTCTCTCCTATCTATAAATATATATTATGCTCAATCACATTATATCATTAATTTTCCCATCAAGCGACATATTTTTTATTTATCAATTAAAAAAACCACATCTACTAATAAAAAGCAAATAAAAAATAGAGCGATTTTAACTAAAGAATATACATTTCATAACTCGTATTTTTTATAATTTTCAATATTATTGTAAACTGATTTAGCATTCCTATTAAAAAAATAAAGCAGTGACCATACATGTATAGTTACTACTTTATTAACTATCTAAAGACTAATTCTTTTTACTATATCATCAACAAACACTTCCAAGTATTTTTACCAACTATACCATCTACTTGTAATCCATTATCTTGTTGAAATTTCTTAATTGCCTTTTGGGTGTTATCTCCATTTATACCATCTATACTTCCACAATTATAACCTAAATTATTTAATCTTTCTTGAACTAAAGCAGTAATTTTCCCTTTAGATTTATTTGATAATTGCGGACAGCTGGCTAATGTTACTTTACCTGCAATACCATCAACCTTTTGATTACTAAAACCCTGCTTGTTACATTCTAACTGTAAACAAGCAATCCAGTTATTAACAATATTTTCTTGTAGATATTCAATGTAAGGACTTTTACCATGTTTTAACCATTTTCTTTTTTTAGCACCATTAACAATATTAGCACAAGTACTGATCTGTACACCATTATCCCAGTTAGGTGTAGCTTCAACAACCTTTCCATCACCAATATAAATCCCCATATGTCCTTTTATCCATACAACTTCACCTGGCATAATATTACTAAAATCATTGCTTATATCTAAACAATTTGAAATGATTGTATCTGCATTTTGATCTAATACTCCATTTGATGCATATTTACCATTTTCAGGATAACCCCATAAAATTCCTTTTAACAAACCACTACAATCCCATTGTCTTTTACCATTAATCGTTTTATTTCCAAATGTTCCTAGTTTATATATTGTAGCACTATTAGCTATTTCTTTTACTTTTTCTACTAATTGTTCTGCTGTCATTATCATCTTATTTATTTTCCTCATTAATTATTTTATCTGCCACTTCTAGCCCTTTTGTTAATATATTAGGTATGTTATAACCTGTTTCTACTAAATTTTCTATAATACTTCTAAGTTCGTTTATTGTTAGTGAAGCTAATACAAACCACCCTAATAAAGTAGTAATCCCTAAATCAATTCCTAAAGTATTTCCTATTTCAATAAACAAAACTGATGCCAAAAATGAAACCATAACCATAATCCAATATCCTAATTTTTTTAAAACACCAATTAATCCTGCTGTCGAATTTACTTTATTAGCCATTTTAGCTTTCATCCAGCCAGTAATATAATCAACAATATTAAATAACAAAAAGACTGCAAACAAAATCCAATGTTCTCCAAAAATCATACTAAAAAACGCAATAACAGCACCTATAACAGCATCCTTTAAAGTAATCGCTTGATTACTTTGGATAATCTTTGTAATTATCATCGTTACACCTCCTATCTTATATATACTCGTACCAATGCACCAGCAGAGCTTTTGATAACATAACTATTTTCTCCTATTTTATTTAATCCACCTCGATACGTAGTACTATAAAAAACCTGATGATATCCATCACTATCAGATGAATTATAATCCAAATGACTTGAAGGGATTACAGTACTTGCTAAAACACGCTGATTATCTGATGCAAGACCATTTGGACCAACTGTTAGTAATATTTCATTAAATGGTTTTTCTATTCTTATTGTTGTATCTTTACCAGCATTACCATATCCTATCATCTCCCATTTATATAAATCATTCATGATTTTAGCAATATCTTTTCCTTCCACCTGTAAGGGTCCACCGACTTCAGGATTATAGAATGCACCAAATGCTACACCATTTCTATGTATAGCCATATTAGGTATACCGCTTGATAAAATAGTAGTTTTTTCTGCACTAACTAATTTATCTGTAATAACTAATTTAAAATCATAATTCTTGCTTGTATCAAAACCACTAGCTTCTAAATCACCTTTGATTTCATATTCTCCATTAAATTCATCAGAATGAAAAACCTTTGGAGTAATATCTGTAAAGCCTTGTATCCATGTACTAGCTCCCTGTTGTTTATAATAATATTGTGCAGTTACACCATTGCTTGCTTTTCCAAAAGTATTGTTCCAAAAAATTCCTTTGTAACTTAGCGTAACATTAGAACCAATACCACCTTTTAAACGACTTAAAGATAATGTCGTAATTACTGGTAGCGTATACTGTCTATAATCACTTATGTTTAATATCTTCTCAACTGTGTTTCCACGTGAATCTTCTACATAAACCTTAATTATACTATCACTTACATTTTCTATTTCAAATATTCCTTCATCAGGTTTTGTTACTACCTTATCTCCAATGATTACTTTATACTGCTTAATCATTGCTTCTTTTACCGGAGTTGCTTTTGGAACTGTTACTGCTATACTACTGTACCCTTTTATAACTGTATCAGTATTTACTAAATCAAGGTGATTTGTACTTTGCCATGTTGGTGTGCCTGTCATTGGCATTGGATCTTTGATAATAAAAGTTCTGTCATGGAAGCTCGCCCATGTTGTCCCGTTGCTATATAACCCAATACGAATAGTACAGCTGTTGCCTTTACATGCCTGACGCAACTGTTTACGCTCTGCCTCAGATAAATCCCATGTATATCTTCCTCCAGTATGTCTAAAAGTACGTTCACATAAATGCGGTCCATTTGGATTTGGCTCGAGCCAGGCTTTTAACTCCCAATTTGCTGGATTAGTATAATCAAACCATGGATTTTCTTCATCATTGAAACTTGCTGGCAGATTAGTAATATGGGCTTGTCTTGGGATAGTTGGCAGTGACCATGATGTCGACACATCTTCATTTACTGAACTTGTATATATTGCTGCTATAACATGTGCCCCAAAAGAAGCATTTCCATTAACATCATGTTGAATGGTTTTATATCCATTTGCTAGATCACCTTTATATCTTTTTGTTCTACTATTACTGTTTACTAAAACTTCTCCAAATGCATCTGTATAGTCTCTATGATGATAATAATATGATGATGAACCACCTACAACTGTAACACGCCAGTATATAGTAGATGTATTGCTTGCGATATCCTGACTTACCAGAGCCCATGCAAACTCTAAATACCGTCCCTGATATCCTCCACCGCCTAATACTCCGCTATTCGCCATTGTCTATTACCTCCACTTCATTAGAATTGATTCTGTTGATAACTGTCTGATCATTAATATCTTGAATCAGCAAATTTACTATTGTTGCTTTATTTTTAATAACAGCAGCATTTGCTACAAGTCCCTCATCATCAAATGTCGCGATATATTCACCCTGTTTATTCATAAATCCAATAATATCTGCATTTGCAACAAACACTACATCTGTTCCACTGCTGGATATACGAATACCACGTCCAATTTGAACTGTATCAGACCATGTTTCATTCGGGTTTAGAGTCCATTCCATTTTTTCATCACCCTTGTTTAACATTAGATTGATTATAGGGCATGAGTTATCTGTATCTGATACAAACTCTATTTCTACTGAATTAGTAGTAACTGTAAACGTATGCTTGAATTCTGTATAATCACTGTTGGATAATAATATCTCTTCACCATTAACAGTAACTTTAATATTAGCCAAATTAATAAGTTTTTTATAGATAAATGACAATGTATATGTTCCATTGATAACCTGAATATACTGTTTTAGACTGCCATTTTTTAATAAAAGTGCATAACCATACATATTTCTTATACGAGTTTCAGAAGTTGAGTCAACATTAAAATCCCCTTCCCAAGAATTATCATTAAAACAGCCAATTGAATCTCTAATAAGATTATTACCACCAGTTGTTTTTAAAGTATTAGTTAATCCATCCAACCCTAAAACCATATTTTCTACTGTTTCTTTTAAACTTACTTCTTCACCATCAACCTCAATAGTTAAATCTTTTACTAAAGCATCTATTCTTCCTAATTCTAAATCTAAAGAAGTATTTAGACTTGATATTTCACCCTTCATGAAATTGATAGTACCTGTATAATCACTTATAGGAATCCAGTTATTTTGGTCATAGACTTTTAATATATTAGGATGATTAGAAGTATCAAGCCATTTCATATCATCAATAGGATTTTCGGGTTCAATATCACTAATAAAAATATTATTATTATTTTTATATTCCTCAAATGCAGTTATTTTTAATTCACCCTGTTCATTTAAATAGAAACTTGGTTTACTAATATTACCTCTACTATCTCTCTTACCTATCTTAATAACACCACTTCGTAAATCAAGTTCAAACATTTCACCTTCTAATGACCCAGTAGTAATAGCATTAGCATTAAAATTACCATTCATATCAAAAGCAATATTTTTAAATGTTTTACCACCATTTTCGCTATAACCTAAACCACCTGATGTAAATTTCCATAACTTTGTATATGGTTCTAAAGTAGGAGTATTCATGATTGTCCAGCCACTAGGCTTACCATCATCATTTACATCAATAATTAAATTACCACCATGCATCCCTAAAATAGTTTCACTACTGTGTTTAAAAGCATTTGTTAGTGTATTATAAAGTTTATTTAATTTAATTTCTGTAGGACTAGATGTATTCATGACTACATCATTTTCCAACTTTCCAACACATTCTATTTCACTACTAAAACCACCATCTAACATTAATGTTTGTTTCGTTACTACAATATTTTTATCTATATATCTAATTACATCACTATTTTCAATACTTGGATTACCACGCCATTTAAAAGTACATGGCTGATAGCTAAATCCTTCAATCTTTAAAAAGATTTTATCAAGTAATTCCTGAGTCATATATGGGTTAGCAAAACTTATTCCTTTACCAGATCCACATGTATATGTATGTTCTTCATCACCACTAGTCAATGAATTAATAATAAACTCACTCTCTAAAGTTTCCTGATAACTACCTTGATAAATTAATCCCTCATTAATCATTAGATTAGTATCTTTATACCAATAAAACTCTAATTCATTAAAACGATTAATTCTTGCATTACATCCCATTAAACCAGCTAAATATCCAAGTAACTCTTTACATGAAATATTTTCATAATAATGATCAATAACTATATATCTATAGTCACCTAAATCAATTTTTGCCAACTTTACATTACATTGCCTTAAAAGATCATATAATACCTCAGTAAACACTGTTTCATCATTAAAAACAATTTCTGGTTCATATATATCATCAAACATCTTCATAGCATCATAACCATTCAATTTAATCAAATACTCTTCACGAACTACTTCATTTACAATATATGTTCCTAAATCAATCCACTCAATTTTATCACCCAGCTTCAAACCACTTTTAATCACTACTTTTGCCTGTTCAAAAGAAATAATTTCTTCAGGAATAAACATTTCCAATTCAAATGCATTACTACAAACATCTCCAATTGAAACCATTTCACCACTACAACTAATCTCTTCTATCTTAATCCCTTTAAGATACTTACTATCAATTTCCTGATCATTAATAATAACTTTAGTTACAAACTCCCGCATTGGAGAAACAATCGCATTTTTATATTCATCGCTTATATTCAACATAAACTATTCCCCCTAACGTTCTATAAATTCTATTGCAAGCCCTTGCCATAACCACTCATTAGCATCTTTATCAAAGCAGTACACTGGAACTGTTCGATCACTAACATAAACATTCATTGTTACATTCTTACCTTCTTTAGGATCAGGGTATGTAATATCAAAGAATATTGGTTCAATTGCTTTTAATATCTTTGACATTTCACTTGTAAGCATAGGTGGGAAAGTAACGGAAAGCTTACGCTTTACCGTTATTCGATCCCTAAACATATCACCTAATACATTTCTTCCTGATCCTTCACTACTATCCAAATCAGATTCTTGCCACTCCAATGAACTTGGATTAACAGACAAATCTTTTCCTATTTTTAATATTTCCATTTCATACACCTCCTCCTATATTAATAATGGACTTCTACCAGTTTGCATAACTTCTCTATTATGAGCATTAATTACCTGTTTAGCCACTTGTTTTCCATCAACTTGGAAAATAGCAGTAACTGTAGTATTAGCACGATGACTTCTTGACATAGCACTAACCATAGCATTATAAACACCAGAACTAATACCAGAAACTATTTGATCATTATTAGCAACAGCAGTCTTACCATTGATTCGTCCTACTAACTCTGGACCAGCTTCCCTAGCTATGAACAATTCACCAGTATCTGGGAATCCACCATCAGCTAAAAAATTAATTTTAAACATTTTACCACCTATCTCAAAACCTTTTCGTTCAGAACCTAAACAAATATCAAGTAATAGTTTACCCAAGTTTGTTTGAGCATTTTTTGTAATATTTTTAACTTCTTCTTCTGATGGAGGATTGGTACCCACACTAATTCTTGGATCTGTTTTCTCTGCCATTTCATTTATTTCATCTATGATACCTTGTGTTTCGTCAGTAATCTTTCCATTATTAGCAGCCAAGCTTTTTGATAATTTATCGCATAATTCAAAACCACCAGCAGTACCACCTTTAGTTAAAATTGCTATAGAATCTTGTAATTTTAAACGTTCATCTTCATTCATCTTGTCAAATTGACTATTTAAAAGCGTTTGTAATTTTTCAAACTTACTCTTTTCTACTTGTTCAGTTTTTTGAGCATTTTCTACCCATAATGCATATTGTTGTTCTAAATGACTTTTTTCTCTTTCATTTAATACTATTCCCGATTCTTCAAGATATGTTAACATTGAATCATAACTCAATGCTTGAATCCCTTCTTTGGCTTTACTAGCTTCACTCCAATTTGTAAATTGTGCAGCAAGTTGTGATTTTTCAATTTCTGTAAAACTCAGTCCACTCTCTTCCAATTGAGCAATCATATTATCAAAACCATTTTTTTGCAATTCACTTTTATTTAATGTTGATTCCTGATAATTATTATATTGCTGTTCTAACAATTCCTTTTCATTTTCCGAAAGTACTACCCCTTTATCTTCAAGATTCTCGATCATCTTATCATAGGAATCTCCAAAAACAGCCGCTTTCTTTACGCACTCCTCTCGGATCATTTCTGCTGTTTGTGCAGTTACTTGAACTTCTTGATTCTGAGCATCTAAACCTTTTGCAAGATGCTCAGCTTGTTTTGCATCTAAATCCATCAAAGCATTTCCAAGACTACTCCAACTTGATGTTCCTCTTTGCCCCATCTCTGTATACATTTCTGCTTGTAGTTTTGCAGACGATTCAATATTTCCATCTAGTGAATCAACTGCATTAGTATAAAGGCTTATTGCTTTTTCATTTTGTGCATACTGACTTTCTGCTTCATAAAGTACTTTCTTTTGAGCCTCTAATTTCTCATTTGCCTGATCAAGACTAGCTTTATACTCAAATACCTTTGGTCCAGCCCTATCCAACTCATCTTGGTATAATTTCTCTGCTTCATGTACTTTTTTTTCCGCTGATTCGTGAGCATTCATAGCAGTAGTTAATTCTGCTTCATACTTTGCTTGATTTTTTAATGCTTCTGCATAATCTTTCTGATAAGCTTCTATTAACGCTTTTTTTTCTAACTCTTTAATGTTATCTTTAATAGCCTTTATATTATCTTCAACTGCTTCAGAAGTTCCTTGCCATGCTACCTTACCTTCTTCAGTTATTTCAACACTATTAGGTAATACTTTGTTAATTTCTTCTGCAAGAAATTTTGCTTTTTCAATATTTCCCGTATATCCATCCTGACCAGACAACTTTACTAATTGATCTATCTGACCAAGTGTAACACTATAATCTGCCTGAATTGCATTAGCATTTTCTATTGATGCTTCAGTATTTTTCTTCATGGTTTCAGTATTTTCCTTAAATGCATCTTTTTGCCTGTTTAGCTTTTCAATATTTTCATTTGTCTTATCTGAACTATTTTGAGTATTTGAGACTAGTGCTCCAATAGCTGAAACAACAGCACCTATTGCTACTACTACTGCAAAAAATGGTGCAATATTTGATACAATCGTAATTAAACTTGATATTGCAGGAATACAATTATTTATAACACCTAACATTCTCATTAAAGTTTCCTCTAACTTGCCATAACCCTCAATAATAGTAACAATATTTGCAAGATCTCCAAATGCATCACTAATTGAGTATTTTCCTAATTCTTTGCATACCTCAGTTAATTTTTTTATCTCATCAGTTATATTTGACAATGACTTACTCATATTTTTTAATGTGTCATCCATAAACACACCTCCCTATATAATATTTATTCATTTTTACATCATAATATTTATTTTTACACTTTCCTAGTTTATAATTTACTTATAATAATCCAGGAGGTATTTTACATGAAATTATTTCGTTCAGAAGAAGAGATACTACAAGAAAATTTAGAAAAAGAAAAACAAGAAAAAGAATTAAAGAAGTCTTATACAAATATTAAAATTAATATTACTGATTCTAAAGAAGATATAGAACTTTTAGAACAAATAAGAGTATCCTCAAAAAAATGGAGTAAATATTTTGATAGCACTACAAATTCTACTAAAAATCCTGTAGTATATAAAGCCATTTGTAGTTCAGTATATCTTAACTTTCACATTTTAAACAAATTATCTATTAGTGAAAAAAACATTAGTACTTTGGTGGAACAAAACAAAGAATTAAACAATAAATTTGACATGTTAATTAATCAAAACAAAGAATTAAATGATAAATTTGATCAATTAATTGAAATCTTAAAATCTAAATAGCTATTTATTAAAAGTAGTTCTACTTTATTGAAGTTAGTTTCTAACTTCAACTTTATTGTAAAGTAGAAATCTATAAAAGATTCGCTACCATTTATAATTAAGTAAATTATTTTAAAATATAAAAGCATCTATAAAATAGCATAATAAAAGCTAATTATAGATGCTTTTATATTCAATTTACCAATAATATTTATCATAAACAATTATACAAAATCATAATCTAAAATTAATCACTATATTAATGCCTATTACTCTTGACAATAATCACTCCATAACAGATAATTTTATCAGCAGTGATGAATATAATGATATTATGGTTAGCACTAGTATAAAATTAATTACTATATCCCTAAACAGTAACTCTGATTTAGTTTATACTAAAGTTGAAAAAGCAAGAAATAGTCTTGCTGAAAATTTAGGAGAAAAAGAATATAGCAGTAAATAAATTCTATATTATTGAAAACTATAGAGATTAATTAGAGAATTGTGAATGTCTTGTATAACTTTTTAATACACTACCTGCATAGCAGATGATCAATGGTATCAACTTGAGATATGTAGAGTAGCTTAAAATAATATTAAGTTAAGAGAAAACACCCATTTTATACTATACATCACGAAAAAGAACTAGTACTTAGCTTAAAAATTTTTGTTGTTATCTAAAATATTTGTTTTAATATCAACTTAAACACTTTTTCTAATGTAAAAACTATCTATGCCCTTATTTATAATTATTCAGGAATGTACTTTTGTACATTCTTTTTTATTTCTGATAATATTTAATAACACCATGTATATTATAAAATAAAAATTTCTAAAGTATTCACAACATGTTTATATTTATTTTTATGCCTCTGTAGTTTATAATTTACTTATAATAATTGAGGAGGGATTTGTATGAAACTGTTCCGTTCAGAAAACGAGGTACTTCAAGATGATAAAGAAAAACAAGAAACAGAAAAAAATTAAGAGAACTTTATAAAGATATTGATTTTATCAATTCTGAAAAGGAAATAGAGTTTTTAGAGAAAACAAGAAATTTCTCAAAATTATCAGGCAAACATTTTTATACTCCTGATCTTTCATCAGGTGAAGTTAGAACTTATTATGCCGTTGCTGCTTCAGTATTTCTTGATTTTTATATTTTAAATCAATTATCCAGCAGTAGAAAAAACATTGATACTTTGGTGGAACAAAACAAAGAATTAAATGATAAATTTGATACATTAATAGAGATCTTAAAATCTAAATAACTATTTATAGTTAAATAAATTATTTTATTAATCAATTTAGTATTACTTTACTATTTTCAACTATATTTAACATATTATCCCGTTTTATAGTGAATTCATCAAAACAATAAGTATAATTATAGGAAGAAATAATAAATGAAAAAACTACTTAGTTTATTATTTTGCTTTAGAATCACTAATATAACTAGATGTGATAGTAGTGAAAGTTCTAAACTTAATGGCATGTCTGATGAAGCATATAAAGTTAGATTAAAAGTTTTAAAAATAACTGATAATTCTTTAGCTGGTGATAATTCAGCTGATGTTTCAATTAGTCAAGATATAATAAGAATTAAATATTAGTTTTGCTTCAGTTTAAAATGTAAGAGATGATATTACTGAAGATTTTTAAGAAAAATAAATCCTATTTTTCTTAAAAATCCCCCATGAATTTACATGGAGGACTTTTTTATTTCTTTAAATCATTAGTAGTCATATGATGTTTTTCTAATACTCCATCATACCATTTTTTAATTTCTTTAACTGTTCTTATATCTTCTTGTGTCATTTCTCCTTGTATAACTTCATTTGTTTCAAAGTTATAAATAGAATTAGATTGTTTTTGGTTATAACCACCTGCATTAGCTTCTGGTAAATACATATAACCAGTACTACTAATAAAATCATATGTTCTAGGAATTGCATATACGATATCATTCTTTACTAAAATACAATATTTCTTATCTTTTATCATGATACTTGTATTATCAACTTCTTTAACTTCTAAATCATAACCAAAAACATAATCTAGATAATCTACACCTGTCAAGTTATCTTTTAGATATTTTGAAAAATCTTTTTTAGCAATCATATCTTTACACCAGCCACTAAATTCTTCATAAGTTACATCCATTTCATCTAATGACTTATCTAACTGCTCTCTTATTTTTTCATCAACATCCTCATATTCAAAATCTTTATTACTTGATAATTCAGTATTTTTATATACCTCTACACTTGATTCTTCATCTACAGAATAATAACATAATCTGTCAGCAGTGGCTCTATTTTTTTCCCTATCATACTGAAAAAACATATCAAAACTCTCACCATTTAATTCAAAATAATATGCTCCACCATTTAAATGCAACGATACCTTTTCCTCTTTAAAACCAAATTCATCAAAAGTATCAACTACATCATAATAATTCTTCACCTCTCTTTTACTACTACATCCACATAATAATAAAACACAGCACATCCCTAATATAAACTTTTTCATTATTTCTCCCTTCCATTCAAATTAATTATATCAAACATTTAATCTAACTACTAATAATATATATTTTAAAATATTTGTAATCTCTTCTAAATATTAAACATGATAAAAGGAATGTTATTTTAAACATTCCTTCATACTTATTTATATGCATTAACCCAATTTTCCATCCATACCTTTGCTTTCGCACGTTCACGTTCAACTGTTTTTTCATGATCTTCTTCTAGTTGCTTTTGATTGATAGGATAAGGTTTTGAGGTATAAGAAACAGCCTGTTGACCAGCTTTACGACAGAATGCATTATATATTGATGTGCTAATTGCATCATAAATATACATTCCTTGAAGCCATAACTGATTATTATCTCGCTCATTTTTTATATCATAAGCTTTTCGATAAACTGTAGCTAAAGTAACATCTTGATTATAAAACTGATCAATACTCATTCCAATACTTATATAAAAGGGTAATACTTCTTTGAATATTTCTGTATATGATTTATTTTGTGTGGAAAGTTCTTCTTCTAAAAATTGGCTTTCCACTTGATGGCGTTTTTTGAGGTATTATCCTCAAATAGGGTATTTAAAGTATCCATTGCCATTGTACTTAATTTATTGTACATATCATTTTTATCAGTAAATAATTCAAAAATTTCTTCAACCAATATTTTTGAAATTCTTTTATGGTGTGCAAAGAAGGCATATTGAAATAATTTAGGTAAAATAGTTACTGGTTTTTTATCTAATTGAGCCAATACTATTCCATCTGCTTCCATCTTTTCTAATGTTTTTCTTGTATATTCAAGGGTGTAATCTACATCCTTATATGTAAAATTAATTACCTTAGCCACGTTTATTTCCTCCTAAAAATTATTCTGTTTTTGCTTGCCAAGTTGGGGCATTTGTTGGTGTGATATATAAGTTAGTTTCTAATACACTATTAACTGCCATAGCTGGTAATCCCATTGCACTAGGTTGTCCTGTAAAGAAAACTGATTTTTCTAATCCTGGATGTTTGATTTCAAACCAAACTGCTTTACCACTTTCTTTAGCTGTTTTATAAGCTTCAACTAAAGTAGTCCATGCTTCTTCTAATTCAGTAGTAAAGTTAGCTAGAAAAGCTAAAGCTCCACCTAAGTCTTTTAAACCTTCTACATATGTTTTAAACTCAGTTTGACTTAAATCAGTTGTTTCTAATGTTTCAGGAGATGGATTCATCTCTGGTACTGATTTAATACTAGGAATTTTAATATATCCTGTTGTTGGTCTTGTTCCTGCAGTAGCTTCTACTGCATAATTCACTGTTACACCTGCTGTACTCATTGCAATTGCTGACATTTGTATGTCCTCCTTATTTTGTTATTAATTTTTCATACTTTGCTAATCTTCTAATATCATTAATTTCTTTGTCTTCAATCAAACCTTGCTGGATTCGTAAATAGCCAAACTCATTCATCTGTTCATCAATAATCATTAAAATTGCTTTAACATCACTCATTCCTGATTCATGTGAATTTGCTACTTCAAATTCAAACACTTCATTACAAACACTCTCTATCTGATCAAATGTACTGTATTGAGATAATACTGAATTATTAGTTAAAACAATTGAAACAGCTGGATATTTAGTTTGATTAATAGACAACTTTTGATTAGTAATTTGTGCATCTAAGTATTTCTCTTTGATTTTATTACTTATCTGCATATAAATCTGTTGTTCATTATCGCTCATTTATTGAACACCTCCTTTACACTTTTACCCTTTTTTGAAGTTATCTCCTAACTTCATTTATATTGTAAAATAAAAAAGTATAAAAGATTCGCAACCTCTTATACAGAAAAGATTAAAGTATTAATTCTTCTAAATTTAAAATTTCAATAAACATAAATATCTATAAATCCCCATCATATTTTAATCTAATGATTATTTATCAAAGAAATTAAAATATACAGGTAAGATAAAAGGCTGTATGATAAAATTCATTTTATCAACAGCCTAATATATTTTCTAACTATCTTTTTTTATTTGATCCAACATTTTCTTTAAAATTATATTAATCTTATTTCTAAGACCACTATCACTATAAAAGTATTTTCTAGCTACTCTTTCTATAGAATCATTAATAATATTTATTTCTTCATCAGTTAATTTAGAATCTTCAATAATCTTGTCAACTACTTGTATACAACTACTAATTATTTCTTCTTTTTCTGAATCACTAAAAATTACTAATTCTTTTTTCCAAGAAGTATATAATTGTAATAAACACTTCAAAATTTCAATTTCATTTTTCTCTTCCCTATTAAATTTAATATTCCCCACGGCTAATTCCCCACACTTTCTTAATTATTTTTCTTAAATCAGAGTAATACTTATCTTCACTAACATTTAAATTATTCAGCAATTCCTTTTTTTGAATATTATTTGAAAAATGATTTAATAAAAATATGTATTCATCCTCTTCTAAATCAGCTAAAATATTTTGGTAATAATATAAATACTTTTTCAATATCTCTCCAAAATCATTATTTGGAAACCTCTCTTTTTGTTTAATTAAAATAAATAATTTTACTTCTGTACTAGTATTTTTTAAATTCATCCTCATGTCCTCGCTTTACTATTAGTATAATTGATATCATAAAGAAAGATTTACTCCCTTTTATTAATTATCATACTCACCTCCATATCCAGTGACTTTTATCCTATTAATCCTATCACCAACTTATATTTTATAATATTTTAAAAATTCATGTTTTTCAAAATCCACTTTTAACATCCATAAAACGGATTTAAAATCAAAAAGTATAATTTCTTTTTTTATATCATAACACATATAGTGATGATTATGATTTTTTAGACCATTTAAGTGTATATTTCGATTTTTCACTAAATATTATCCTATAATACATAAGAGGTGGTATTGTGTCGACAATAACTGGAGAAAGAATATCATATTTAAGATATGAGAAAAATTTAACTAGAGATGAATTATCAAAAATTATTAATGTCAGCAAAAGAACAATTGTTGCTTATGAACAAGGAACCAGAGAACCAAGTCTTAAAACATTACGATTATTAGTTGAATATTTTAATGTTTCAGCTGATTATATACTTGGTTATACAAATAAACCCTATTGTTTAGACACAATTTTAAAAGAAGAAAAATCTTTTATCATACTCCCTAAAACTATTCAAGAATCACAAACTAAATATAATTCTATTAATGATTATATTAGCTTTATAGCAAACAAAGAAGATTAAAAGCAGGTGCGATATCATAAAGATATTACACCTGCTTTTTAAACTAATTTATCTAAATTCACTTTTGTTCTATATACAATCTTAAAGCGATATCCTTCATTTGCTGATAATACACGCATAGATGTTTTAGAGTCATCTGCAGAAGCATTGACTCCAATACCATAATTACCTAAACTATTACTACGTTCACTAAAACTATTTTCTAAATCATTAAATTTTTTACCAGCTTCGTTAAAACTTTTAAAATCTTTATCATCATTAATTAAAGTGATAATTTCTTTAATTAATGGATAACTGTCTTCTTTAACTTTTAAAGACTCAAAATCTTTTAAACCAGTAATACTTTGGCTAATATTCACACCATTAGTCTTACCAGATAAATCATAAGATAAATCAATTATTATTTCATTATTATCTGTATTTAACTCATAACTAAGTTCAGTATAAACATTATTTTGATCTGTTACATAAAAGCTATACTCTTTTTTTAAATCTATCTTTTCATATTTATTAATAATATCTTGTAAATCATTTTCAAACTTTTCAATTTTATCAACATATTTATCACTATTAGTAACTAATTTTTTAAAGTCAGATAATGATCCAAAATAATATTCAGTATGTTCACTCTTTATATCTGCTTTTTTTAAAGAACCTAATGTAATAGCATTCTTAGGTGTATTGATAACATTTTCAGTTGACACAGCTTCACCTAAAAGACTTCCAAACAGCATCGTTGATATCATTGGTGAAAAAATTAAAAATAATGCTAAAATAATATAAAAAGAATTTGAAAATGTATTTGTTCTCTTCATTGGTTTATAACCTTTTTCTAAACGATTGCCACAATGTGGACATACTTTAGCACTATCAGGAATATTTTTTTTACAATTTGGACATTGTTTCATTTAACCACCTACTCATAAATATTTGACATCCAAGTCTTGAAATCTTTGATATATTTTTCTTTAGCCTGTTCTTTTTTCTTACTATCTTTAATTTCATAATACTCTTCACTTAAATAAGTATACTCACTAATTGTTTCACCTTTATTAATTAATTTTAAAACTGGTGTCCAACTAAAATCTAATTTTTCACGAATATTTTCATAAAAATCCTTTTCTTCTTGAGTTGCATCTTCTTTTTTTGATGCATCTCTAAATGTTTTAATATTTAAATAATATATATATATACCCTCATTTTCTTCTAGATATGATGTTAAGATTGGTTCAAATTCTCTACAGTCACCACAATCAGGACGTCCAATATATAAAGCAAATAACTCATCACTTTTTAACTTCTTTTGTAATTGTTCATAAGTTATTTCATGAATACCTGAAAGAGATGAATCTTTTTTTATATGATTAGTGGATGCTTGCTGGCATCCACTAATCATAAATAAACATAAAATTAAACATAGTAATTTTTTCATTACTTAATTAAAGATTCTCCATCCATTTCTGCAGGAATTTCTAATCCTAATAATTGTAAAATAGTAGGAGCTAAATCCCCTAACTTACCATCCTCTTTTAATTCTAAATGAGAGTTTGTTAAAATCAAAGGTACTTCATTAGTTGTATGTGCAGTAAATGGATTATTATCTTCATCTAATAACATTTCACTATTACCATGATCAGCAGTAATCAACATAGTTCCACCTAATTCAAGAACTTTATCATATACTGCACCAACACATTCATCAACCACACTTACAGCTTTAATTGCTGCTGGGATTATTCCTGTATGTCCAACCATATCACAGTTTGCAAAATTAACAATTACAACATCATGAATATCTTTATCTAATTCTTCAATTAATTTATCTTTAACTTCATAAGCTGACATTTCAGGTTGAAGATCATAAGTTGCAACCTTTGGTGAATTTACTAATACACGTGTTGCTCCTTCAATTTCTTTATCAACACCACCATCAAAGAAGAATGTAACATGAGCATATTTTTCAGTTTCTGCAATTCTTAATTGTTTCATTCCTTTTGCTGATAAATAATCACCCAATGTATTAGTTAACTTAGGCAATTCAAAAGCAATTGTTCCATTAACACTATCAGCATATTTCATCATACATACAAAAGTTAAATTCTTAGGTACATTATTGAATGCATAATCATAGAAACCTTCATTAGTCATTACAGTTGATAATTGAATTGCTCTATCAGGTCTAAAGTTAGCAAAGATTACTGAATCACCATCAGTAACTTGTCCATCAACATTTTTATTATAACCAGGAATTACAAATTCATCAAAAGTTTCTTTTTCATAAGAGTCTTTTACATATTGAACAGGACAATCAAAACTTTCACCTTTATGATTAACAATTGCATCAAAAGCTAATTCAACACGGTCAAATCTTTTATCACGATCCATTGCATAATATCTACCAGATACTGTAGCAATTTGCCCAATACCAATCTCTTCAATTTTATCAGCTAATTCTTTAACAAAGTCAACACCACTATCAGGTGCAACATCACGTCCATCTAAAAATGCATGTACATATACTTTTTCTAGACCTTCTTCTTTAGCTAATTTTAATAGTGCATAAATGTGTTCATTTGATGAATGCACTCCACCATTTGATAATAATCCCCAAATATGTAATTTAGTATTATTTTCTTTAGCGTTATTAATCGCTTTTAAAAATTCTTCATTTTTATAGAAAGTACCATCTTCAACCGCTTTATTAATTAGTGTTAAAGATTGATAAACAGTTCTACCAGCACCTATATTTAAATGTCCAACTTCACTATTTCCCATCTGTCCATCAGGTAGTCCTACTGGCATTCCTGAAGCTTTAATCGTAGTAGTTGGATAAATCATCATTAAATCATCTATATTTGGTGTATTTGCAAGTTTTACTGCATTACCATCAATTCTGTTACTTAAACCGTATCCATCTAAGATACATAATACAATTGGTCTTTTTTTCATTATTTTTAATCCTCCATTTTCATGAACCATTATAACTTGTTTACCTATAATAATCAAACAAGAATGCTTTGAAAATAAAAAAATTAGTACTTTTTATGATACTAATTTTATTTTTTCTTCTTTTTAGGGGTCGTTATAATATACATACCAATAAAACATAAGATTAACGGCCAATACCCCTTAATATAATAAGCAATTGTTGATACAATTCCTTGAAAATCCTTGGTTCTATCCATTGTTAAGATCATTCCTAAAAAAACTAGAACTATTCCCGCATTTTTCCGAAAATCCATTTCTATCACCCTTATTATTATAACAAAAGCAACAAACTGAATTTGTCGATTAAAGGATAGAATGTGCAAAGACCAATAAATTATTTAAATTTACTAATTCTCTTCCTTTTTGAGAATATACATATAACTTATTATCTTTAAATTCAAATTTATTCGAATGAATTATACTGTTAATATCCTTTCTTGTTTCTACATCAATATGAATAAAAATATTTTCAGACATTTTTCTAAGTAAAATACATAAACTAGCTAAAGCTAATTCTAAATCAAATTGTGCCCTTATAATATCCTTTTGTAATACTGCTTCATCAAAAATCCCTATTTTATTTCTAATCTTTTTTATATGATTAATAACAGCTTCAACACTATTTATCTCATCTTCAAGCATATCTAAATAGCATTCTTCTTTAATTTCTCTTTTGTTCATTTATCAGTTTTTCTTTTTCCTTAACCATATATTTTAATTCTTTACCATACAATACAAAAGATAATAGCATTAAAGCACTACTTGTAATAATCAATACAGTACTTAACATAGTATTAGGAATATGTAAACTAATCAAAAGAATTACAACAACATAAAAATAAGCAGTCGCAATTTTCCCCCACCATGAAGCTCCTTGAATCTTTAAACCATAATCATATAAGTAAAGACCCACAATTCCTAACATCCCATCCTTTAATACAATGATTATTAATAAAAGCCATACTAGAGGATAATTAAACAATAATGTAATTGCAATTGTAAACTGTGTTAATTTATCTGCAATCGGATCAATTAATTTACCAAAATCTGTAACCATATCATATTTTCTAGCAATAAAACCATCTAAAAAATCACTAATCCCTGATAGCACTAATACAAATGCTGCTACAATAAAATGATACTCAAATTCAGATCCAAAATATACATACAAAAATATTGGGATTAATAAAATTCTAAAATAACATAAACAATTTGGTATATTAAACAAATTCTCTTTATTTTTCATATCCATATAAATTCCTCTTTTAGCTTATTATAATTTACTTTTATAATAAGTCAAATTTTTTTATCATAATCAAGAATTCATTTTAAACATTCAAACAAACCATTATAACAATTTTTTCATTGTAACATGAGGACACCACTCATCATAATAGACTTCCCCTTGTGTTTGATAACCCAATTTTTCATAAAAACCTTGAGCCCTTTGTTGTGCTGACAATTGAGTAATTATATAACCTAATTGCTTAGCTTCATTTTCTAATCTTAATACTATTTTACTACCAAGTCCTATTTTTCGACATTCCTTAATTATCGCTATTCGTCCTAAAATCATTGTTTCTTGATCTTTTTCATACATTCGACCTGTTGCAATTGCCTCGTCATTTTGATAAATAACCAGATGATAAGCATACTCATCAATTTCATCAAACTCATTTTCAAAACCCTGTTCTTCAACAAATACATGTTGTCTAATCAATCTTGCATCTGTAAAATCCTCTTTACCATAAGTAATTTTATATTCTAATTTATCTTCCATCTCCAGCTCCTAAAAAGTTAATTATACTATTATAAACCTCTTGTTTATTTTGCTCATTTAAAATTTCATGTCGCATTTTGTCAAAAAGTATTACATTGACATCTTGATATCCACTATTTTTTATATGTTTGACTGCCTGTTTAAAAGCTTTTTCATTTATAAGACATGGATCATCACGACCAGATATAAATAAAATTGGTAATTCACTATTAATACTATAATCGATTGATTGATATGTTCGCTGCATCAATGTAAGTAAGTTATAAAATCCATTAATTGTAAAAATAAAAGTACATAACGGATCTTGATTATAAGCATCTACTATATTTCTGTCACTACAGATCCATTCATTCTGTTTGTCAAATCTTTTATTAAATGCACCAAAAAACATCTTTTGCATTAGTTTACTACAGTATCGTTCGTCTTTAACTACCATAAAAAGTTTACAAACTACTTTTCCAACCTTAGTTAATTTATTATAACTAGGACTCCCACAAATAATTAATCCATCAATTTCATAATCATATTTTTGTATGTAGTTTCTAACAATCAATGATCCCATAGAATGTCCTAATAAATATAGTGGTAAATCATTAAATCTATTTTTTATATATTTACTTAACAAATAAATATCTTCAACAATCGCACTTGCACCATCATTATAAAAATAACCTAAATCATTTTCATTTAAAACACTTTTACCATGTCCTCGATGATCATGAATAATTACGATATACCCATTTTGATTCAAATTATTAATAAAATCTAAATATCGTTCTTTATACTCACACATCCCATGAGCTATTTGAACAATTCCTTTAGGATCAGCACAAGTTGAAATAATAACATCTAATGGTAAATTATCACAACTTGAATTTATTTTTAATCTTTCCATTAAATCACCCCACTAATTATAACATACCAAAACTTATAATCATTACTATATATATTTAACTATTAGATTTTACATCTTACTTTATAAATTATTTTCCATAATTAAAAACAATTATGATAAAAATCATAATCATTTTTAATTAACTATTCTACTTTTTCAATCATTGTTTCTGTTATTTTTAATTTACGTTTCTTTAATACCTTATTAACAAGCTCACTTGCCATTGAATACAAACATGCAGCACTAGGAACAGCAATTACCATCCCAAATATACCAAAAAAATCACCAAAAACAAAGATTGAAAGCAATACCCAGATACCTGGTAACCCAACTGAGTTTCCTACTACTTTTGGATAGATAAAATTATCTTCCAATTGTGATAAAACTTGAAAATAAATCATAAACCAAATTGCTAATAAAGCATCTTTTGATAAAATCAAAATCGCACCTACAAACATTGCTGCAATTGGTCCAAAAAAAGGTACAAAAGAAAATATTGAAATAATTGTTGCAATCAATTCTGGATAAGGAAAACCAAATAAGCGCATAGTTATATAATATAACCCCCATAGTATACATGCTTCTGTTAATTGACCACTAATAAAACTAGAAAATACTTCATTGGTTTTATGAGCATAATTAAAAATAATTTTAGTAACACGATAACCACAAATTGCACCAATTACTTTTCTTAGTTGTCGTAAAAACGTTTCCTTATTACCCAATAAATATAATGAAAAAATAAAACCTGTAAAAGCTATACCAAATTTAGATAGAAAATCAGTAGCATTTGCCATAATACCGCCAGCACTTTTTGATAGAAAATTCAGTGCTTGAGACACCATATCCTGCCAAGGCATATTAATCAGATTCTTTACACTACCAATATCTTCCATTCTAAAATCAATGCCAAAATAAATAAATATTTCATCAATATTATCAAATACATTAATTAAAAAAGATGAAATATTACTAATCAATGAAACTAAACTGTTAACTAAGTTAGGAATAACAATACTTGCAATAATAGCAACCAACAGTAACATTAAAATTAATGTTAAAACTATAGCTATTCCTCTTTTTTTACCATAAATAAAACTTTCTTTTTTACATCTTTTTTCAATTTGTCCCTCAATCAATTTCATCGGCTGATTTATAATATATGCAATAATTATGCCATAAAATAAATATTTCAAAGAACCCATAATTACAGCTATAACACTATATATATTACCAATATTGATTAAAAAATAAATAAGAAAAACTGTAAAAGCAGAAATAACTATTCCTGGTTTTACTTGTTTTTTTAAATCTTCATCTAATAAATTCCGCATAAATTCACCTCTATACTAAATAATTATAGCATATATCATCCACTATTATAACTATTGTTAAATCTGAGTTTCAATTTTTGCATCATTAATTATATTTTTTGTAGGTAAACATTTATTTTTTTACGAAGCTTATTTTCTAATATCCTTTAACTCTATTTCTTTTTTCACAAACTAAAAGTTTTATTTTCAATTGAATAAACATGACTACAACTATTTTTCTTTTTTGTGACAGTTATTTGGATAGATACCAATCTCTATTTTTTACCTTGACAGATTTTCAAATTTCTTTCTGTATTTTGATGATTTTACTACTAAAAAGATTAACTGCATCTACATTTTTAAAAACCAGTTTGTTTTTCAATATATCAACTTCATTATCACAAAACTTTCAAGATGATCTAATAATCTTTCATTTGTTTCATAAAAATTTATTCATAGAAAATCTTTACTAAATTTTGTTTATCTAATTAATAAAATTATAATATTTTGAAACTGCTTTTTATTTTTACCAAAACTAAAATGTTAAAATTTAAATAAAACCCAATTATTAAACTGCTTCATAAAACATATTACTTAAATAAATAATCCCTTCTCCTATACCAATTCCAAATAATATACCTGTAATTAATCGTAATAGATTATTACTTAAATATGATGTTAATAATTGTAAATACCCATCAATTATCATTGGAATAATTAATAAAACATACTTTATTTTAGGTTTATTCTTTCTTAAATAATATAAAATTCCTAGTAAACCAATAATTACTCCACTACACCGATAACATAAAATAAAACAAAAATTCCCAATATGTAAAGCTCTAGAAGGTATTCCATTACATAAAGGTATTTCTCCTATATGTAAAATTCTTTCTATAATTATTTCAATCATTTCACACACCAGTTTTTTCTGAAATAACACTCTCAGGAGAAATTCGATGCCAAGAATTTGAATGAGATCTCCCTGAATAAACACAACAAAATAAAATAATAATGCATATTATTCCAGCAATCAATCCATTCAAACATGATTTAGCTCTTTTAGGAAATTCTTTCAACCATACAATATATAATACCAATCCTATATATGGCATGAAAAAACTTAATAATGTATATCCAAAATTGGTTTCATCATTAGGATTAATATAACCTGATGAACCAGAATTATTATTCCGTTGATATCTTAAGTCAGCTCCACAAACAGGACAAAAATTAGCACCCTCTATAACCTGTCGCCCACATTTATTACATATCATAGTTTACCCCCTCTCTATTTTTCAACTATATCTACTAACATCTCCACTAATTCATAATCAACAGCATCATATTTATCATCATTATAACTAAAACTTACTTTATCATTTATTGTAGTTGGATCAGTTATCCATCTTTTACAAGAACTATGAACCTGATTAATACCTGTATATTCTAAAAATTGTTCAACATTATTAACATTAATTCCACTTCCAGCTAATATTTCAATATTATTACCATAAGCATCATACAAATATTTAATCATTTCTTTACCTCTAGGCGCCTGACTTTGTAGACCACTTGTTAAAACTCGATCAACTCCCATTGTAATTAAAATATTCATTGCCTCATCAATATCATAAACACAATCAATTGCCCGATGAAAAACAGCAGTTTTATCATATGATTTGATAATCTTTAACATTTCCCGAGTTTGTGTAATATTTATTTCTCCTTCTTCATTCAAACACCCAAAAGCGATTCCATCTGCTCCATTATCTAGTAATATCTCTGCATCCAATTTCATAATCTCAAAATCTTCATCACAATAATAAAAACCAGCTCCTCGTGGTCTAACCATACAAATTACTTCTAAATCAGTATTCTCTTTAACTTTTAACAAAGTAGCTAATGATGGTGTTAAACCTCCCATATGCAAAGCACTGTTTAGCTCTATTCTTCTAGCTCCTCCATATTGGGCCTGTAAAGCATCATAATAACTCCCACAGCATATTTCAACAATTTTTTCCATATTTCCAACTCCTTATGTATTTTTATTATAACACTTTTTTATCTTACAATGTTTATATTTGATTTTTATTTATATAAATGTTAAAATTTACTAGCAGCTATCACTACCCAATTTAACAAAATAAAGTCAGATATGAAGTTTTCAAAAATTATTCATATCTTAAATGTCCTCGTAGCATAATGGATAATGCAGTCGCCTCCTAAGGGGAAGCGAAGCTTTACCCTTTTGATTAGCAAATTTATCTAAAAATTGAATAAATGTCCTCGTAGCATAATGGATAATGCAGTCGCCTCCTAAGGGGAGGCGAAGGTAAGACCTTTTGATTAGCAGAATCTTTGAAAATTTAATACCTGCCTTCGTAGCTCAGTGGATAGAGCGCGGCTCTCCTAAAGCCGGTCATTGCGTGCGTTCGACTCGCACCGAGGGCGCCAAATTACTGATAAATAGGGCGTTTTATGTGTTTTATCATGATTTTATATTATGCATTCAAAATTTAGTATCTAATGAAATGCTCTATCCATTTTTTAAGCAATCAATTGAACTGTTGATTGCTTTTTTTTAGTGGATTCGAACTTTAAAATCGAAATTTTGCTAATCAAAATCACCTTTCTGCTAATCAGAGAATTAGCAACTTTTCAAAGGTAAATTAAAAGCATTTTTATTATTTGTGAAATTTCTAAAATTTCATCAATGGAAAAATGCTTTTTTTCTTATACTATATTGTATTTTTACTTCAAAGCTTCAATAAGTTGTGCCATAAGTTCAGGGTCAGCTTTTAGTGAGTTAATAAGGTTATTTATATCAAGTTCCTGATTAACATTATTGTGATCAATTCCTTCTCCAGAATTTTGATAAAAGGATTCTTCAAATTTTTGAGCATTGACCTTACGATCCTCATCTAGTATATGGCTGTATACTTCTGTAACCATGTCTGCTTGAGAGTGTCCAGTATCACCCTGAGTAGCTTTAATATCACCATGATTAAGCTTTAATTTATAGGTTGTGCTAGAATGTCTAAAAGAATGAAAGACAATAGGAGGCAATCCTGCTACTTCTGTAACACTCTTTAATGCATTTCTAATAACATTATGAGAACAGTATCTTCCATCTTCAAAACAGATGACTAAATCATAGTCATTGTATTCATCTCCAAAAAATTCTTTATATTTCTCTTGTTCTTCTTTCCATTCCCTTAAAATGAAAGCCAGTGTTTTAGGTAACCAAATTTTACGAATACTACTTTCTGTTTTAGGTTTTTTAAGCACAGTTGTTGTTTTATATACTTTATTAGGAATATTCTGAGGAAATGTGAAGATAACATCTTTTTCATTAAGTGCCTTTAATGCTTTTAATGATACTTTAGCTAGTTCGCAATTTACATAGATATGAGCATCATCTTTCATAATATCTTCATCACTAATATGAACATCTTTCCATCTAAGCCCTAATAATTCCCCTAAACGTAATGAACATGCAAATGATAAATGTATTGCGATTGCAAGTTTGGGTTCTTCACATTCTCTTAGTGCTTGAACAATCATTTCAGAAGTCCAGATTTCTCGTTTTTTATATACATGTTTAGGTGGTTCAACTGATAATAATGGATTCTTTGCAATCAAGTCCCATTTTAATGCAACTCCAAAAGCACACTTCAAGTATTTGTGAATTTGTTTAATTGTTCCAGTAGATACTTTCTTTTTTGTTTTAAATATCTTATTTCCTACGCTATCAGTGTTTAATAAATCACGATAATATTTTTCAATGACAAGTGGGGTAACATCTTGTAATGCCATATTTCCAAGTATTGGTCTTATATAACTATCAGCAATTTTAGCATTTCTTTCATATGTGCTTAAAGACCATTTCTTAACACCATATAAATCAACATACAAATCAAGAAATTCATTGACTGTTTGTGAACTTGGCGGTACAAAAATGTTCTTATCCATTTGATTTTCAATTTCTGCTTTACGAGAACGAGCTTTTGCATAGGAATCAAAGCTTTCCCATTTTTGTCGTTTTGAGCCTTCACGATTAGTATAACTATAGACAACAGCATATTTGTTGTTTCTCTTTTGAATTGATGCCATATCAATATCTCCTTTCCTATTTATAAGATAATTCTAAGAGAAATTAAAAATAAAATCGAATGTGCGATTTTATATAAAGAAAAGCGAAACATCAATGTTTCGCTTTAAGCTGTTCAATCAATTTCATTTTTAATTCAGGATTATCTTTTATCTGTTGTAGTAATATTTCCATATCTCTATTTTTTTGTTTGGGAAGAATAGTTGTAACTTTTTTTGCAATCTGCTTATTTTTTAGTTTTATTGCATTTCTACTTACTACTCTTTGTTTTGGTAAAGTTAATTCTTTCTTTAAAGTTGAATAATAACAATCTGCATTTGTCTTGTTAATATCAATACTGCTTTTTTGTGAAAAACCTTTAAACTTCATAATAGTTAAACCACTTAAATGTGCTTCCTCGCATACTCTGTGATATAACTTGCTCATGTTTCTATCATCACATGGTTTTCCATCAAGTAAAGTAATTAGCAGGTTATAAGGATTTTCCGCAGTAATATAATCATGCTGTATATCTTTCCAATAACTAAGTAATAGTGCCAAAGGTTTATGAATATGAACTTTTCTTTCAGGTATATCTTTGTATAAAAGTGTTAGACTTGTATTTGTTTGATTGAATCCATTGCACTCAAACTGTTTTATAATTCTTTTTGAATCAAGTTTCTGAATAGTATTCTTGTTTAAACGCTGAAGTACCTTATTTGAAGCAATATAACAAGCATCATTCTTCAATAGTTCTTTATTAATATGAACATCATCCCAAGATATTGCATTAATTTCATAAGTTCCTAGTCCAGTAGAAAACATAATATGCATGAAAACAAACAAGCGTACATCATCAATACTCTCAAAAAAATGTTCAATGAATTTTAAGTTCCATTCATTACTGGCTTTCTCAGTCCTTTTATATGGCACTTTACAAGTGTGAAAAGGATTTGATGCAATAAGTTCTTCCTGAACCAAATAATCAAAAGATGATTTTAAAAGAGTATAACAAGAGCGAATCATACTATATGGAACGTATTCAGTTTTTGGTTGATTTCTTTTTCCTAATGCAGGTGTTTTGCTTAATTTATCTATGATTTCTTGACCAAAATTACTTTTTATATCTTTGATTTTGGTATTACCTGCCACTTTAGAAATATAATTATTGATCAATCCAATATTACCTTCATAACGACTGTCACTCCATTGGTTAATACCAATCTTTACCGAGTACTGCATTAAAAAATCTATTACTGTAGTATTTTTTGTAACATTCATCCTTGTATCAGTGCCTTTATCTTCAATTTCCTTTTTTCTAGCAAGTGCAGTTTTATAATCGTAATATGTTTCCCATACTGGTGTTATCTTACCATTTTCGTCTGCTTTTTGATAAATAACAGAATATGCCTTTCTTCGTTTTGTAATAATTGCCATTGATTTTTTCCTCCATTTCTATAAGTTATCATTAAGCCATTTATCAAATGATTCTTTTGAGATACGAATAGATGATCCAATTCTAACGGATTTAAAATGCTTTTGTTCTACTAGCTGATAAGCAGCATTCTTTCCTATATTAAGTATTTTCATGATTTCTTGTACTGTATAAGTTTTCTTTTCGCAGATCACTGGTTTCATCAATACATCTCCTTTACATTTTATCTTCATAGGACAAAGCAAACAAATGTGCGATTTCTTTAAATCAATGGCAATTTATTTATGTTCACGTTTATGTTTATTGACTTTAGTATATTTATAATTCATACCTAAACTAATCATAATTTTTTTATCAAGTATATTCATAAATTTTGGTGAAACACTTCCTATATATTTAATAAGTCGAGTTTTATCAATAACTTTAATCTGTTCCATCATAACGATAGAACGGTGTTTTAAGCCTGCTGAGTCAGGAATATAATAATGGGTAGGCAAATGGTGCTTATACTGATAACGGCTTGTTATACAAGCTATAATGAGTGTAGGACTGTACTTATTTCCTTTATTGTTTTGTATCACTAATACTGGTCTTATGCCACCTTGCTCAGAACCATATCCTTTGCTTAAATCGGCTAGATATATTTGACCTCTCTTTATTTTCATTTGATCGTCCTCCTATGTAATATGTAAAACTAGACTCAATGTAATGATTGAATCTAGTTCTTTTCTTATAAGTTTTATAATATGAATCGTTGTTTTCTATTTATTCCTAATAACCCGAAAACATTAAGGAATCCTATTAGACAAGCATTAGCAAATGCTTTCATGGGAATTTCACCCTCGTGTGGAACTCACACAACTGCGTACAGAAGTATCATTATGCCTATCATGTTTCATCGCCAAACACTTGCTAGATGTTTTTACAGTCAATATTTGTTCGCTCGCAAATCAATGGTCATGGCGTATATAACTGAAAGGCTCACACAATAGGAACGTATCTAATAGTTGGTATTCTTTTTTCAAGGATCTATCAATGAAACCTAAGTGGCTTCACTATAAATGCCATGAAAAGTTGAAATTTTGTCCTATTTTTGAAATTTTTTTAATTTTCTTATCTTTTTATAAATATATCCAGTTGAAAGTTGAAGAATTTTTGATATTTCTTTGATAGAGTAACCTTCAATCTTTAAGAGAATAATCTCTAATAAAATTGAATCAGTTTCACTTAAATACTCATAAAGTGCTTCATTTTCAATATTATCTAATATATCTTCTACATGTTTAATTTCTTTTTTATCGTATACTGGATATACGAGAAAAAATACATCATTAGTAACATTATGATTGCGTTTAAATCTACGTTCTGAATTAAATTGTTGCCAATCAAAATCACGTAAATCCTTAATAATTGCCTCACTAACCTTTTCTTGTCTTAATATTTGTTCTTCTTGTTCTTTCCAGTTTTTCCATTTCAAAAATTCCTTAATGTAGTTGTAACTCATCATATGTCCTCCTTCTATTGAAATCCAAAAAAGAAGAAGGAGGACCTCTGATATTATTTGTCATAGTTGGGGTTATAGACATATCACAAGTTCAACTACAATTAGAACTTTGAACTCTTGTAAATCAATAATTGAGATTTGTCTATGCTCACAAAACATTTGAAAATCCATATATAAATCCCGATAAATAGACAATTTTGTTTTTTCATAAATCAATACGAAACCCAAATCATTTTTATAAATATGAGTTCGTATAGTATTAAAATCAGTTGAAAAAGGCTTAGCTCTTTTACCAATTTCTTTACTTATACCTACAATATAAAAATCAACTTCTTTAGCAACCCCTAATAATATTTCCTTTTGATAATTTAACAAATATCGGTCTGTGTAATTTGATACACGACAGTATTTCCATACTCTTTTGCACATAAATATCCTCCTTTGGGAAAAGCTCTCCCATTTAAAGAAGTCATTAATTTTAAAGAGTTGTGAATAATTCGTATAATTTTTTCAATATCTTTCTTTTTTTATAATTCACCTTAAGTCTTGTAGTATGTAAAAGAGTTGCTACTTTTTGTTCAGTCATATATTCAAAATAAATCCATTGAATGATTTTTCTTTCTTCATCATTAAGTGTTTGAAGTAAATTTGATAATTGTTTTAGCTTTTCTTTTTTATATAATTGTTCAATCATATCAATGTCATTTCTATTAATTGTTATTGGGTAAAAATTATTGACATCTTCATAATGTTCCAAGATATTACTTTCTTGTTTATTCTCCTTCAATATTTTTAGATAGCTGCTTTTACATACTCTAAAAACTTCTCTGGTAACTTGAACCCATTTATTATTTACCTTTATATAAAACATTCTTTCGCCCTCTTTAACAATCTCAGCAAAATCATGCCTTTGATAATCATTATTCATTCTAGTCCTCCTTTTCATCTTTTTTTGTTTGCTCTGAAAAGGTGGGCTTCGAATTTTTAAAGTATACAAAAAAATAACAAGTAAAAAAGAGTACTTGTTTTGAATTAGAGGATTATTTTTCTTTATAAAAAATAATATGTAAATTTTCAATATAGAATAAAATGAATCCTTATACTAATAAAGAAGTCATTTAGATGACTTCTTTATTAGTATAATATTTAAATCACATTATTTATTTCTAGATTTTTGTAATGATTCAGGTGCCTTTGGCTGGTATACTCCAAACCATGTAACATCAGAAGCAGCTACATTTGCAATAAAAACAAATAAATTATAAAAGTTTTTTTGTAGATACAGCATCATTTAATTTTCCTCCTCCAATTAAAATTAAGTTTAGTGTTAATGAAATAATAAGATATATTCCCAATTTTGGAGCGATAATATATATGATAAAGTAAGTTAAGAAAATTATTGTATGTATTATTTCATTTCTTTCATAAGAAAAATAATAATGTAAAAACAAAACTAAAAAGAAAACAAATGGTTCATTAAAAGTATTTGCATTTCTCGAGCATATAAATGTTGCACTTGTAAAACAAATATTTGTTATTGCTAAACAATGCAAAAGTTTTTTACAATGAAATCCTTTGTGTGTGCATCTAATAGGAACAAAAAAGCATAAAAAAATCACATAATTTTCTAATATATTAAAAAAATAAGTAGTTACTCCTGAAATACTAAGATTTAATATTGATGTAAGCAATGCACATAAGCCATAACCAACTACTTCTAAGTCTTTTTTATATGCTTCGTTATTTGAAACAATCCAATTAGCTAAATAAAATGTAAACTTTCTAAAATAACTATCAAAATCTAACATATATTTTATCACCCTTATTTAATTATATTATTAATCAATACAATTTTTTTATATTTTATAAAATATGCTGATATATGTGAAAATTTGCTTATAATTGTCTAAAAACCATTTATAAAATGACAAAATATGGCAAAATCGTTTGTGAAATGGAAATTAATTAGATGATTTATTTTGATAATATAATACTCCTTATATCGGGGAGGAAATAACATATGAATAACAAAGATCCATTTTTAATATTTTCTGAGAGACTTAAATATTTAAGAGAATCTCGTGATTTAACACAAAAAGAGTTATCTGAAGATTTAAAATCATATGGTGTCAACATTACAGAGAATATGATTTCTTTATTTGAAAGAGGCATAACTGAACCTAAACTTTACTATATAGATGCAATTGCCAGGTACTTTGACAGTTCTCCTAATTTTATGTTGGGATATACTCAAAACTCATCTAATGGATTGTCTTTTAAAGTTGATGCTGATATTTTATTTAAACATATTAATATGTCTGATTATACACCAGATGACTGTTTGAAATTGATTGAATTAATTAGTAAATATTTAAGGAGTACATACAATCGATGATAAGAGTTTCAATTTGTGATGATGATATGAACTTTTGCTTAACCCTAAAAAATATTTTACAAAAAAAATTAAAAAATGTAGATGTTATTGATATATTTTTGAGTCCATTTAAGTTAATTGATGAAATCCATAAATATGATGTTTTATTTTTAGATTATGATTTACCATATATGAATGGAATCTCTGTTTTAAAAGAAATTCAAAATTATTCAATTTTGAAAATCATGATTACTAATTTTAGTCATATTTGCTTTGATACCTATCAGTATGACTTATTTTGGTTTGTACGGAAACATCATTTTAATTATGATATCAATGCGTTGATTCCACATTTGAATGAAGAGTTATATAATAATAAAACAAGTAAATTATATATTTCTTCATCTAATAAGCGTTTGAGTGTTAATTTTTCTGATATTGTATATGTTGAAACAAAATCTAATTATTTATATATACACACTAATAAAATGGTATATAATATTCGAATCACATTTAGAGCGATATTACCACAATTTAAAAATAAATTATTTATTATTCCCATATACGGTGTTATAATTAATCTGAATTTTATTGAATTTATTGATTTTAAAAAATTGTTTATTCAAATGAGAGATGGGCGTAAATTTCCAATAAGTCGCAATCAAAAGAGAGGGGTAATGGAAACATATGGTAAATATATCAGCTTTTATTAGTATGATTTTTGATATTTCTGTTACTATCATAGAGAATTATCTTGTTATTAGCATATTAGAATTATTTTTTATAAAAAAAAGAAATTTTACAATAGCATTTTCCTTATTTTTATCTTTTATTTCAACCTTATTGAATACTGTTATTTATCCACCAATTTATGCTTCTGGAGTGTTGCTAATTTGTCTATATGTTTATGCTTTTTTGTTTCTTGATGGAAATAAAAAATTGAAAGTACTATTGCCTACAATCCTTTTTGGTAATTTATTTATAATAAATTCATTTTCAATATATTTTATGTCAATGTTAGATATATCATTAAAACAAACAATTTTATCATCAAATATAAATGATTATGTTTTCTCAATTTCTTCAAAAATCATTTTATTTCTTGAATATAGATATTTGAATAAATTTAAAAATAACTATTTGTATATTAATTCAAATATAGGTATATATATATTGTTTTTATTATTAATATCTATGCTTTTTCCACAAATAACACTGAGTATTTATTTAAAAGGTGAGGTTATAAATAAATTATTGGTTTTAGTTTCATTAGCACAATTTTTTTTAATTAATATTTTTGTCTATATTATTTTAAATATAATGAATTCTGAACACAATAAAATACTTGAAAAAGAAATTATGTTGGAAACTGAAAAAAACCAATATCAATTTATTACTTTGATTGAAGATCAAATAAAAGAAAAAGTTGATATGATGAATAAATTAAACCATGATATGAAAAATCATAAAATTGTTATACAAAAGATGATTAATAATTTAGATGATAATTCAAATATTAATAACTATATTAATGAATTATTTGGTGATGACATTTCATATATATCAACTGATAATAATGCAATTAATTATATAATTAATGAAAAAATAAAGAACTCTCAAAAATATAATATAGATTTTAAATGTATCATACAAGGGAATTTAAAAGAATCAATTTCTACTACTGATTTAACAATTGTAATTGGCAATTTGCTAGATAATGCAATTGAAGCAACCTTGAAGACAAATGATAGACATATACAAATTAAAATCATTAAAGATGATTATAAGTTAGTTATTTCAGTTTCAAATACATACAATGGAACTATCTTAGAGAAAAAGGGAAATATTATAAGTACTAAAAAAGATAAAAATAAGCATGGTTATGGTATTTCCAATATTAAATTAATATGCAATAAATATCATGGTAGCAGTTATATAGAATATTCAAATAATATGTTTTATCATACATGTGTTTTTTTATTAGATACTTTTAAATGATCCTATCCTAATTTACGCAGAAATATGGACTAATCCTAGTTATTATATTCATATTTTTAATATAATCAAATAACAGAACATACTGCTGACTATAAGTGTCAAATAATCAATTAGAAAATTTATTATATAGATAAAAAATACAAAAGCAAAAAAACAATACAAAATTTACAATATTTATAATAAGAGGGTTAGCAAATTTATCTTGAACAATACTTATATTTTTATATTTTGAAACTTATGAGATACCTAACAATTGCCTTAATAGTTATTTGTTTGAAAGATATATTATTACAACTATTCAATAAAATTATAAGTCCTGTTTTCAACATTATTTAAATATTTGGTACATGTTATACTATTTTTATGATTACAAAGAAGAGGTATAGTCTATGGTAATGTATAATATCAAAGAAATGAGTCTTAATGACTTTAAAAATCTAATTACTAGTGGAGATGATAGTCATAATAATCAAATTTGAGTAACAACAATGAGTGAAGTTTTTTTATCACAAGATATTGTAGGTGCAGAAGATTTAGAAGGTATAGCATTTAGACTAGAAACATTCGATGCTGGTAATGACTATGTCGGAAAGGCAGCTTCAGAGGATAATGAACATGTTGTAAGTATGTATAATGCAATTAAAGCTAATTGGGATAAAAACCCCGAGAAACATATTTAAATAATTGGAGAATCAAAAAATACTAGATTTGAAGGGTAGGAAATTTCGAATAATTTCTACCTTTTTTAGTGTATGTAATACATAATATAATATTTTACGAACCAGATTCATGCTATGACTAGCAACTAAAAAAAAGACTACCTTCTATGGAAGTCTAGTATCAGCTAAAACATATTTCAATTTAGATTATTGTATGTTAAATCAAACATACAATGATGTGAGAAATCAAAAATAAATAGATAATTATTTATTTTCATCTATTCAACTACAAAAATAAAAATTTAAAAATAACATAAAAAAGCTTAAACTTGAAAATAATTGATTGTACACTGCATAATTTTTCAATAAAGTGAATGACTTGTATTCATGATAAAAGCTTCTTTTACTGTCCTTCTACAGTTTTTACTTATTGGTAGCCGTATATTGTCAATTAACATAAGTTCTTGAGAAGAATAAGAACATGCATATTTCATATTAACATAATATGATTTGTGTATTTTTATATACTTATCTAATGTATGACCGAAAGTACTTTTTACTCCTTTAGGTACAAGAAATTCTCCTTTTGAAGAATGGATAATACAGTTATGGCTGTAGGCTTCTATATATATAATACTTTGTAACTTAATTTTTTCTAAAGTGTGATTTATATTAATCACTATTTCATCATGTTTAGAATTGATATAAGAAATTAGACGTATTAATGTGCTCTCAAATTCTGTGTCAAAATAACTTTTTCGAATAAAATCAAAAATATAAAATTTAACAGATTGATTAATATAGGAGTTATGATTAGTAAAGAAAACTAAAGGAGTGTCTGGAAATTTGATTTTAATATTTTTTGCAAATTCGAATGATGTATTCTCATTAATTTCTATATCTAAAAAAAATGCATCAAAATTTTCTTCAATAATTTCAGGAAAAGTATTGTAACAGACTACTTTAATGTTTTCATTATGCCTTATAGAAAAGTCTATGATTTTTTCTCTGACATAGTTTAGGTATTTAATATCATCATCTAACAAAAAAATTTTAATCATGAAAATTTATCTTCCCTTCTATTAATTGTTTAAATATAAAACTGCTTTGTCTTTTTAGATAAATGTAATCAAAATAATGAAAAAGTTATAAAAATAATTTTATGACTATTTAATTATTATTTTCTACGAAAAGAGTAATTATGTATATTAATACTTATAATTTGAAATTCAAAAAAGTTTCATATTCATATTTATTTGTTTTTTTGCATTAATTGTTTAGAAATAATACTAAAAAACAAAAAGAAATAATATGAATAAATATAAATATTAAAAGTAAAATACATTCGATAAAATCATTTTTCAATCTTATTTTAACAAATAAATCTTAAACAGTGAAGTTATATTTGTAAAAGTGAAAAGAGGAAAAAGTGTATTAATTAGATTAAATTTAAACCTACTAAAAATATTTATTTTATACATAATAAATAAAAAAGAAAATACTTTTTTTGCATAATGAAATCTTGTTTTGAAACAATTTCCTAGTATAACAATCATTTTTTCAATAATAAGTATTATATGTGTAATTATTAATTACTATTTAAAATTATAATTTATAAATAGCTAATTGATTATAACATATAAATATAATTATTTAAAAATCCTTTAAGGTATCAAAATAGGACTTTTAGGCAAAATAATCTAGAAAACTGCCATATTATGTTATTATTTATGTACATATAAATTATGTGCATGAAAAAAATCTCTTAATTAAACCAATTAAGTGTTTAATGAAATTATGAATTACGTAATTACATGTATAAAAGCTTTAATATAAAGAGAATACATTTTTTTAAAAGAATAGTTAATTAATTATTCAATAACTTTTAAAAGAAATAAGATTAATCTTAATATCTAAATAAGGAAAGGCCGTTAAATTGAAGTATAAATAAAATTTTATTTACTAGTTATGCAAGCAAAAAGTACTTTCAAATGGAAATTTGATTACTATTTACAACCAAATGCGAATTAATTTAAAATTATAATCAATACATTTAATTTGCTGACAAAAAAGGTGATATTGATTATGAAATTTAATTTAACATAGCTATTTATTTTCATATTTTTAACTAAATTTTTTAACAACTGTGAATAGTAACAAAAATTGTTCAATATTAATCAGTAACACTAATATAAAAGGAGGAAACAAACAATGATTAAGGAAAACAAACAAAAATTCGGAAAATTATTAAAAGGAGGATTTGTTGCATTGGCGTTGTTAGTTGCAACAACTGCTCCTGTACATGCGGCTTCAAAAACAATCTCTACTGATAGAGGAACTATGGAAGCTTGGTCAAGTGGATTTTATTTAGCTCCTACACAAGAAAAAGGTATGGAATTTGGTTCAGAAATGAAAAGTGGTAAAACGACAAGACTATATTTAAAAGCTAAAACTGTGAAATATTCTACTGGCTCAACTGTAAATACAATAGATAGATGGGGAGGATCAGGAAAGACTCAAATTCATGATTATTTTTATCTAAAAGGGTACTCTAGTACAAAATTAAAAACATATACAACTCATGAAGCAATATACACGAATGCACATACTGTGCAATTATCTGAAACATATTAGTATTAGTATAAAAACCATGAAATACTTCATGGTTTTTATCAAATTTATATTAATATAGCTCATTATCATCAATAATAAATATAAAAAATAATATCTATTATGAAACTCATTCATGTAAAATATTCATGAATAGAATGGAGGAATCAATGAAAAAAATTTTAATTTTTATATCAGTATTTTTTCTTTTAGTTGGGTGCAATAGTAAAGATAACACTAAAGAAAAGATTAATTTTGAAAAGACAGAATCACAAGAAGAAGAACATTATGAATATGAACATGGTGTAGCCAATTATCACTTTGAACAGTGGAACTACAATGGAGAAACACTTTCTTTTGATTATAATATTAATAATATTGGTAAAGAATGTGAATTTGGCTTAATGTTTTTGATAGATGGTATACCACAAGAATATGAAGTTGATGGAGAAATGACATCAATGTATATATTGGATATGGAAACTAACAAGAATAAAACATTATCAATTAAAATGAATCCAAAAATCGATACAGAGAAGGACAAATGCAATTTTAATGCATTTTTGATTCTTAATCCCTCATTACATATTGAAGATATAAAGCAATATGGACACAATCATAGTATCAGTAGTGTAGGAACAATTTTGCTAGAAATGAATAAGACATCTATTAATAAAAATATTAAACTAGAAAATACAGAAGTACACTATCAAGATATACCTAAACAAGTTATTAAAGATAATACAAAAGATGGGATGAATATGCTTGATAGTAATATTTATATAGCAAAAAATAGTTCTGAAGATAACCAAAACTACTTATACATAAATGAACCGCTACAACTAAAAATATATGGAAAAAAAGGAAATTATCGTATTTTAGAATTTAAAAACAATCAAATTTCCAATATGTATAATATAACTGTAAAAAAAGATCAATATTCAAATATTACTTTGAATCCAGTTATGAAAAAAAATGATAATATCTACTTTTTAGTTGTACCACTAGATGCTCAGGATCCTTATGATTATATCATGATAAACCAATCAGAAAGGTGGATAGTAAAATGAAAAAAATAGTTTTACTATTGCTGTCAATAACTCTATTATCAGGTTGTAAAAATACAGGTTCAAAAAAAGATAATGTACAACAACCAGAAAATAATATACAACAACCAGAACAAACATCTAAAAATACAATCGAATCCCTTGCAATAGATAATTATATTATTTCAGATGTTGCTTACAACAAAGATAAGCTGATTCTTCTTTATAGTGCTAATGGTAACACTGAAATTTCACCATCAAAAATAATTGTTGCTGATAGTAATAATTATACTATACTTAAAGAAATTGATGATGAAAACCTTTATATAAATTCGCAAATAGTAACTTTTAATAAGGGTTTTTATATAAATCAAGGATCCGATATTACAATTTATGATTATCAATTAAATGTAATAAAAGAGATTAAATTAGATTCACTTCCTATTAAATTTAGTGCACATTCAAATGGATCAAATATAGCTATTTCAGATGACTTGAGTCAAATAGCTTATATAAATTCTGAAAATAGAGCCCTGACAGTAAGAAATATTGAAACAAAAGAAGAAAAAGATATTTATAAATTATCAGATCAAGTAGGAAATATTATGGATTTTGATCAAATATATTTCTGTGATGAGTATATTGCTTTTACTGGAAAATACATATATGCTAAAGAGTTTGAAATTGCTGGATCTAATGCTTATGGAAGGATTAATATCGAAACATCACAAATTGATTTCCACGAAAAAAATGAAACTACTTCAAAATTTTATGATGGTCATATGCTCATTATTGATTTGATGCGAGTTGATGACAACGATCATGGAACAGGTAAAACAATTATTTATGATGTTAAAAATGATAAGTTGGAAGAAGTAAAATTAGATAAATCATATAATAGCTTTCAATTAGATTTTCCATCATCAAATCTTATAGTATCTTATAACGACATCGGAAGAAATAATGCAAAACTTATTCTTTATCAAGACCAAAAAAATAAAGTTTTTGATGAAGGAATTCCTAAAGAAATCCTAGAATCAGGATCATGTTATGACAACAAGAAAAATATGTTAATAGTGTATTATTTAATTCCTGATGGAGAAAATGTTAGAAGTGAGATTAAAGGTGTAAATTTATCATGAGAATAGAAATAGTTAATTTAAATAAATATTATGGAAAAAAACACATCTTAAAGGATATTAATATAACATTAGAAAATGGTGTATATGGTTTAATTGGACCAAATGGAGTAGGAAAAACAACTTTTTTGCATGTATTGTTATCCTTATTAAATTTTGAAAATGGAAAAATCTCTGTGGATGATAAAATAGTTTTTGCAAGTGATGACTATATAAGAAAAATTGGGTATTTACCACAATATCCTACTTTCTACCCATCATTTACTGCTTATGACTTTCTTTGTTATATGTGTGTCTTAAAAGATATAAAAAAAGAATTAATTAATGAAAAAGTTGAAGAACTTTTGAGACTTGTTAATTTGAATGAAGAAAGGGACACTTTGATTAAATCTTTTTCTGGTGGAATGAGACAAAGACTTGGGATAGCACAGGCATTAATAAATGATCCAGAACTTCTTGTGCTGGATGAACCAACAGCTGGTTTAGATCCAAAAGAACGAATTAGATTTAGGAATATTATTTCTCGACTATCAAAAAACAGAATTGTTATTTTTTCCTCGCATATTATTTCTGATATAGAATATATTGCAGACAAAATTGTTCTTTTAAAGGATGGAAAAATCATTGAAGAAAGTACTCAATCTGAAATACTTAATAAAATAAGTGAATCTATACAAGAACTTGTTGTAAATCAAAATGAATTGGATAACCTTTTTACAAAAATGCAGATAATTAGAATTAATCAAATAGACAATCAAAAATATAAAATTAGAGTTATTAGTAATGAAAGTATTGGCAAACAGGTTCAGGCAAACATAGAAGATATATATATGTATTATTTTGGAGATAAAAATGAAAAAAATGATACGTTTTGAAATAAAAAAAGCATTTGATAAAAAAATTCTTTTCAGTGTTATTGTTCTTTTAGTTATCAATGTTTGCTATATTGTGCTTTCTAATTATAATGAAGAGATGAAAGATTTCTATTATGGAAAAACGCAGATTGTTAATAAGGTTAATGGAAAAATCACACAGGAAAAAGTTAATTTTTTATTAGACGGATTAGAAAAGAATAAAAATTTGGTGGAAAACGGAGACTTTGATACCGAAAAAAAAGATAAAAATACTTATACAGGCTATGTATATGGTGATATGAATGCTTTTGAAGAGATATATACTGATTTAAAAAGAGTATATGATTATAGTAGTGACATAGATGAAAAAATAGCAATTATTGATGAAAATATTCAAAGAAGTAACAATACAAATAAATATTCATTATTTTTAAAGGAACGATTGGAAGGAAGAAATATTTCCTCATATTATGATACTGAAGGGATTGAATCATATTTAAGTTATTCATATTCATTTATTTTTATTATTATTATAGTAGTACTTGGAGGAGTTAACTATCTGTACTATGATAAGAAACATGATATGGAAGACATGATTCATATAACTAGTAATGGGAGAAATAGAATTCGAAAAATTAGATATAATATAATGATATTTTTTACAATATTAGTATCATTATTATTCTTTGTATCTGATTATTTAGGTTTTTACTTTCTATATAACATAGATGGACTAACTAACCCAATATACAGTTTACCTAGCTATAGTATGTCTTATTTTGAAATGCCAATATTTCTTTTGGTGATTATAACGATTTTATTAAAAATGCTAGGTATCATTGTAATATGTAATTTTATTTTATATCTTTCAAAAAAGATCAAATCAAGTTATATAACAATTTTAACGAGTCTTTTCATAGCATTATTTCTTTGGAAAAATATTTATACATCAAATGATACTATACTCTCTATTATCACAATTCTAAAAACTTTTTCAGTACATAAAATATTTTTTTTCTATGTTAATGATATATATATCATAATAGCAGGATTATGTGCATTAATGGTAGTAGTTTCCTACTTATATCTAAGAAGGGATAAAATGGTTTATGATAAAGTATGAATTGAAGAAAAATCTTATTTATAATAAGTTCTGGATACTAATACTTCTAGTTATTGGTTTAGTATTTTTTGGGAATTTACACTCCAATAATCAAATAAGTAATTTGGAGAATCAAGATTATCAATTTTATTACAATAATCTTCATGGGAAAATGTATCAAAATAAAATTGACTTTATTAATAATGAAGAAAAAAATATTAATGGATTCAAAGAAAAAAGCGATTCTTTAGAGAATGAATATAAAAGTGGAAAAATTACCGATGAGCAATATATAGACGAATTAGATAAACTTAATACATATCATTATAGAGCTCAGATATTTGATGAAATATCTGAATATATAGATTATCTTAGTAAAGATAGCAACAGATCTTATATTAATGAAAACAATATGGATGCCTATTTAAATAATGACTTTTCTTACTTTATTATTGTAATGATTATCTTAGATGTTATTATTTCTTTTCAGAATGAAGAATCTATGTATTTAGTTTCAAAAACAACTATAAATGGAAAAAATAGACTTATAAAATCAAAAGTATTTACTCTTTCTATTATCAATTTGATTGTATTTATTACTATATTCTTATTAAATTTTATTCTTTCTTTTAATCTGGATTATATTTCTGACTTATTTGCTACTTTGGATAGTACTAGACTATTCCTAGGAACAAGCTTTCATGGCAATATATTATGTTATATATTTCTGTGCTTTTTCATGAAAATAATAGCTATACTTTTATTAACATGTATTACATCAATCTTATGTTTAAAATCACGAATAGATGGAATAAAACTTTGTATTTTAGAGATGAGTGCTTATATTATTTTCTTTTTGTTATTTAAAAATGTTAAATGGATCTATTATATGATTCCTATAGGCTTTTTTAATCCTAACAGATATTTTTTAGGAACAATTACCAATGTAAGCGGAGAAACTATCATGCCATTTAAAGAAAAAGAATTAGTCGTTGTATTAATTATTCTAATACTACTCATTTTTATGATTTTTTTGAAAAAAAGAAAAATATTCCAAATCCCATTTTTAATATGTATGTGTATTATAATGAATGGGTGCCAAAATAAAGATTATAAACAGACAGACATAATGTATGAAAATTTAAATGGCTTCTATGTTAATGATAATTTAATTATAAATACAGTAGAAAATCAAATGGTTGATTTAATTAACAATAAAAAATACGAAATCAACAGAAATGTATTAAAAGATATAGATAACATATCTACTGGATTTATGTATTATCAATACTTTTATTTTATTGAAATGGGAGAAGATGAATGGAGTTTACAAAAACTAGATACATGTACCTTTGAACAAGAAGAAGTTTATAAAAAAAGTTTTTTTAAATATGATATCTTAGGAAATATTATTTCTACCTCTCGTTATAATTTACCAAATCAAATATATGTTGATTGTGATAAAGTTTTTATTTCATATTATAATCGTATAGAAGTCTTAGAGAAAAATAACACAGAAATATTGTTTAATGGCTATGGTCAAATATTAAAAGTTGAAAGAGATAATATTTATTTTATAAATGATAAAAAACAAGTGGAAGAATTTAATATAAAGACAAAAAAGCATATTGTCCGTGTAAAATCATTAGTTTCTAGTGCGTTTGTAGATGATCGATATATTTATTATACTAGTTTAAAAGATGGAAACTTATACAAAGCTAACAGAGATAGTTATGAAAAAGATTTAATACTAAAAGAACAAGTTAATTTTTTTCAAATAATAGGTGATCAACTGTACTATACACTTGTAGGAGAAAACGGATTACATTGCATATCGTTTAAAACTCAAACAAAAGCGTCTATTATTCCAAATATAGATGTATATGCATTTATTGTTATTGATTCAAAAATCTTTTTTACTGCTATGGATCAAGAACTGAATAAAATTTCTTGGTTTGTATTTGATGGTATAAAAATAAGTAGAATAAATATGTAATCGAATTTCCATCTTAAAAATTTAAAAAATGTATTTAATAACTTCTTTATATTAATCAAAAAATTTTTCCAAAAGTCAGTTAGCAAATGTATTGTTAAAAGCAAAGTATAAATTAATTTATTCTTAAAAAGAATAGATTACTTCACATGAATAACAATAATGAATTGAAAGTTAAATCTCGAAATCAAGAAAGATTGTTAGATAAACATGTAGTAGACTTTTATATATCAGATTTTAATAGTATGACTATTGTAGTAAAACAAGAAAAATCTAATATTATAAAGAATGTAATAAATCATGGCTAAAAAACAAATTAATAATTTTATAAAACAAATAAAATTTATGATGTATGATATTGATTATTTGCTTTTTTCTAGTAATTATTTTATCAAAAACGGTTATTAAGTATTATAATTAACAGTCAATATAATAGTAATTAGGGGCAAATATTTTAATGCAGTTGCCCCTTTCTTTTTTATATAATCACTTTAATTAATTGGTACTGCAAATACAACGCCTCTACATTTTATTCTAAATTGTTCAAATGTATAGGCTGCTGTATGCCAGTCCTTTTTTGCATTGGCAAATGTATTGGTTTTTCCATCAAGATTACCTTCTTGAATAGTGATATTTATACCATCCCAACCAATAACCATGCCAACATGATTTCTTCCAATACAAGAAAAAACCGCACCTACTTTTGGTGTATCAGAACGCTTAAATTTATCTGGATGTGCATTTAATAACTGATTGACACATTTCCACCCATCACCTATAAATCCTGGTGAATATCCATACATCTCATAAAATCTTCCCCAAGCGAACCAAGTACATTGACCATATAGTCTTGCTTGAGAATAAGGATTTTTTGTTTGCCATGCTTCAATATTATTGAAGTTAGGTTCTAATCCTCCTTTAAAAGATATACCAACATAACGCATAACATGAGGTACATAATCAGGATCTCCGTAAATCGTCCAGCCTAGCTCATCCTTCTTCATATCTGAGAATACTTTTGCATTGGCTTTGGTATATCCTCCAAAATTCTTGACAGCCCATGATATATATCCATTTCCATAATTGTAGCCTTGCAATGCTAAAGAAATACGTTCCCTATCAAAGCAGTCTTTAACCTCTGCCTTTTTAAAGCAATCCGATAAATAATGAATACCCACCAAAATAGAGTAGTCAGAATCAGTAATACCATTTGGTTTTTTAGGATATTTTATATTGTAAGGACACTCACTTGCTTGCATTGGATCATTTCCTTGCCCATTAGATTCCTGCATCATGACAGCCTGTATAATATTGATATATTCTTCCATATCATAGTCTTTTGCATATTTCTCAATTGTTTCTGTGTAGGCAAGCACTTCAGGAGATAGAGGGAGTGTTTCTGAATTGATACCAGAATCAGAAGATAACACAGAGAAAACTGCCATAAATAAGATAAGAACTATTAAAAAGATAAGGAAAGACCCTGCTGCAATCAAATTATTTACACTGTTAACTGCTTTTCTCACAACGATAACTGTTCCTTTGAAAACATCACTAGCCTTATCTTTTATCGTTTTCATAGTATTAGCTGTTTGTTTTCCTTCTTTGATTTTTTGCTTATGTTTTGTTAGCATATGATGTTTCATATGTGTTTGATAATCACTTTTGTTTATATCTGCTTTGATAGGTGATTCTTTAATCTTTGCAGATTTTGTTTTTAATAATTCTTTTTTTCTGTTTTCTTTAAATGTAGCACGTGTTTTTATATTTCTTTCATCTTTTAAGCTATGAGAATGACACTGTTTACTCAACTTCTGTTTTTCTTTTCGGTTACGTACAAACTTTCTTGTGTAGAATGTAGAATCATGAATAACCTTCTTTTCTTGATTAGTAGTAGACTGTATTGCAGACTGTTGTGCATTATTTTTATCAGTTTCTTGATTATTTTGTTTTTTGTTTTGTACCTTATCAAGTTTTTCTTTAATATGAATAGGTTTTGAAAAATATTTGATATTTTCTTTTTTATCAAGAGTCTTTATAGTTGAATTTGCATCTTTTGTTTTAATTTTCTTTTCCATTTACGCTCCTTTCTCAAATATAAAAGAAAAGCCATCAAGTAAATGATGACTTTTATCTGTTATTAAACAGCTATCCAATTTTATTGAATATTGTTTGTGTCTTTTCATGGTCAATATAACCACGCAAATAAGCATATAAATTTTCCAATGAATATATTCTATTTTCTAAATTTAAATATTCTCTTATCAGTTTGGTTTCCTCTTTATTGAATGTAATCTCATCTGCATCTGAGAAGAAAAAGTTAATTTTTTCATTTTTCAATATTTCATTCATACGTTTATTGCATTCTTGAAAAGATATGCTATTTTTTTCTAAATAAATTGCTAATGCTTCTTCAATAATACAAAAATCATCCATTATATTTCCCTCCCTTTTCGTATATGATCCACTATACACGAATTAACAGAAAATAACGAATGTGCGATTTCAAAAAAAGTTATCGAATCATTTCTTTCTTAGGTTTCTTAAATTCTTTTTTCCTGTTATCCAATAGTTTTAAATCTTGCTTAACGGATTGCTTTTGAAGATTGTTAAATTTAGATAATATCTTCTGAGTATGATTTCCTATATGCCCAATATGATTGATTATACTATGTGTTGCTTTTTGAATAAGATTTAATCTAGAAGTATCTAATGTATAGGTGATAGGTTGTTGTCCTAACATAATTCTACCAATATTTTTCATATTACGTTTAGCACTTCGTATTTCATTTGTAATCTGATTAACTGTAAGTGAAAACTGGTTCATAGAATGATAAGATTGTGCCAATACTTTATTGATGGATTGCAGAGCATTCTTGATATGAAGTGTATCAATGGCTTTGATTGTGGCATCTTTTCCTCTTTTTTTCATGTCTGATAAAGATTGCTTCATACTGTCAATCATATTTGTTTTAATTTCAGCTACTTTATTTTTTCCATTGGTAAGCACAATATTAACTTTGTCTATTGGCTCTTTTAAACGTGAACGAGTCTGTGGATTTTGTAGTTGTTCAACAGTTCTGCGTAACTCTTGCATTTCGCTAATCAAAATACCAAACTGTTGTTCTAACTGGTCGATATATTCCAGTAAATCTTTGGTTTCATGATGTTCTTTCTTTTGTCCAGAAGATAATAGTGCTTGAAGATATTCTGTAACTATAGAATCGTTCATTGTGCTTGGTAATTGTTTTTTCATTTAGATTACTCCTTTCGGTCGGTTGGTTTTGTTGTCATTAACTTATAAAGTTTTGTATGTTTAGGAAAGCGATTGATGAAGGGAACAAGTGAGCTACCATATTTGATAAGTCCACAACCCTCTTGAGCATTTGTAATATAACTCATTTGTTCATCACTGATATTTAATAATTCACCTAATCGTTGTCTATCTTGATAGGCTTGATTTAACATTACGATACATTCGCTATTGGAAAGCATGGTACTTGCTTGTACGCTTGCAAGTAGGTATTGAACATTTTGTGTAATACCAGTTGGGAAAGCATCTCTTTTTCTGAATTGACGCCATGCACAATCTAAGAAATTTGCAGCTGCCTCATTTTCAAAGATAACATGAATTTCATCATAGAAAAGATGGGTTCTTCTTCCTGCTCTCCAGTTGGCATTGACACGATTGATCATCGTATCAGTAATTACGGATAATCCAATTTTCTTTAACTGTTTTTGTAATCTACGAATATCAAATGAAGTAATACGACTTGTTCGTTCTACATTGGTTTCTTGGGCAAAGATGTTTAAGTTACCCTCTGTAAATAATTCTAACTTTAATGCTAAACCTCTAGCTTCACGCTCTTTTTGTTCAAGTAATACAGTTCTTAATGTTCTTAGAGTAGGGATTTCTCCCGTTTTTTCACATCGTCTGTATGTTTCAGTAACACAACGATCAATTAAACTTTCCTCTTCCTCAGTAATACCATTCTTACTATTTTGATCTATTAGTGTCATGATGAATTGTGATTTATCACCAATAGGGTTTGCACTATCCCCATAGCCTTCTTCCATATCCATCGCATTGATATGGTCGGGACTGCCTACATATAATTCATGAACTTGACCATTCAATTCACGAATAAGTGTGCTATATTCTCCTTCGGGATCACATACAATGATGTCATCATTTGTGGCTAGTGCTAAAAAGATAATGAGTTCTTTCGTTAAGAACGATTTACCGGCTCCAGGAACACCTAAGATAAAGGAATTTGGATTTAAGAGTAATTCTTTATTGCACATAATAAGGTTATTGGTAATAGCATTTTGTCCATACCATATCCCACCTTTATCCATAACTTCTTGAGCACGAAATGGAATAAAGATTGATGCACTTTCCGTTAAAAGCGTACGCATAATATTCAGCTTATTAACACCAATAGGAAGTGCGGTAGATAAGCCATCTAGTTGTCTGCTTGAAAAAGCAATAGGGGTTAAATCACACATATACTTTCGAGCAATGCTCATCAATACTTCAGTATCTGCGTCTAGTTCCTCTTTAGAATTGGCTAAATGAACAACTACAATATTGGCAAAAATCATCTTTTGGTCACGAACGGTTAAATCATCTAAAAACTCTTTGCTTTCTTTTCTTTGTTGCTCCATATCATACGGAATTACTGCACTGAAATTATTGTTTGCATTTTGTCGTCTTTGCCAGTTTGTAATATTGGTTTCTACACCTAACAATTTGTTTTCAACTTCTTTGACTGCCTCATCTGTAGGTACTGTTAATAAGTCCATTGAATACATCATGTTCTTATTTAAGCCACATAGTTCTGCTACAAAGCTATCTTTGATATAGCGAGCATATTCGCTCAGATAGAGAACACGACCATACTTATCTCCTAATTTAAAATACTTATGCTTAAATACTGGACTTCTAGGACAGATGGAATCCTTAAAATGATGTCCTTTTCTTGCAGATTCATTCATATCAAAATAGAAGTTTTCTTCCTCACCATTGCGATAGAAATCATGCAATATCTTTAATCGTTCTATCGCATTTAATTCTTCACAGTTTGAACCTAATTTCCCTAAATGAGAAGATAGTTCAACACTGGTACGCTGAAAGAACGCCCTTGCTTCTTCAATAGAACTTTTGAATGCAGTAATGGTAATATACTTTTCTTGCACAATTTCATCCGTTGAAGAAATTTTATTCATAAGCATTTCATTGTACTCTTTTCGATATTCATCTAAACCATCTTTTTGAAATGGAATAAGGACATTCTTTTTAAATTCATTTAAGTCAATCTTGCGATTATTGATTGTAATCTTTGTCATGGTAGAACTATCCAATGAATTAAGTAAATCACTATAATCTAAGAATAATCCTACTTTTTCTTCTTTTGATGCGATTGAATAGTTTATATCTTTAAAACGATAACTCTTTGTGTAACGATTCCCAATCTTAAAGATTCCATCTTTGTAGATAACTTCTGCATCAACAACATCTTGTGCTGATTTAGGGACTTTGAATTTATCTTTGTTTTGTTTTCTTATTTTTGAAAGACTTTTTATCATTATTCTTTATTTCCTCCTTTTGTTTTTCTAATAGCCAAGACTTCATGCAATCGTAATAAAGATTGATCGGTCTACTTACTAATTGTGTATTGCTTAAAAGAAAAGAACGCCATGCAGTAATAACGATCTGCTCAGCGTTCATGCCTTGATATTTGATAAAACCTAATGCAGCAAATGGTGCAGCACCTATCATGCATAGCCAACTTGTAATTTCCATTCCTAACTTATCAATAAATAAGAAATAGATAAGAACAGCTATGATACACGCTAGTACTGAAAACACACATTGTCGCATAGATAATCCAAAGAATAAACTTTCCGTATATTCTCTGATTTCTTTGTTTATTTTGACTTCCATTTTAACCTCCAAATAAAAATGACATGTTAACTTACATGCCAATATTTTTTGTTAAAAGAACTATAGTGTTTTTCTAATTCATTACAACATGAGGAGTTATAAAATTCAGTATGCTCTTGTGAAGAATACTTTTTGAACTCAGAATAACTTTTAAAACTTGAAAAATAACGAAGTAATGAATAAAACATAACTATCTGATCACTATAACTCCATGTCATAGTAGCCCAATAATGTTCTTGTTGTACAATAAGGACTTCGTATATTTTTTTGTATAATTGAAAATGTTTTAACTGTATGTCAAACCATTCACAACTTAATAATCGTTTATCAATTAAATTATTTTTTTTAATAAGTTCAATGTTTGATATAGTATCTTCTTTTATAGAATTATCATTTAACAAAGCATACATCATTCGTCCAATAAAACCACATAAATGATCAGAAATTCTGATTTGTATTACATTTTTAGAGTCAACTTGTTTTATTGTATGAAATGGATATAATGATGCAGCTTGAAATGTCATTTCTTCATTATCTATAATAATATTCACTTTTTTTTCTGAAATATTCAACTCATTTAAAAGCTTAATCAGCCCATCAAAATTTTGAAAATAAATAAAATCATATTTTTCATATATTTCATTATCGAATGTAAAACTTGATATGATGGAGTATAAATCTTTCAACATTGGTAATTCTCTTTGTTTTCTCTCAATGTTTATTATTGCATCAATAACTCTTTCAAAATGATTCAATAATTCATTTTGAAATATAACTGGATCTTTTTTTTCGATTGATTTATATAAAGATTTTATTAGTTGTGGAGTATGATAGTATATCAAGAACTTAGTAAGTGAATAATAGAAAGAACCACTTACTACATATTTCATTTGCTGTATTGTACGCATATCAAATATATTTCTCACTAACCATTCAATTTTACTCAATACATTAACATGAATAATAGGTTTAATGTCTTGTAAAATATCAAAAAATTCATCATAGAAGTTGAAAGTGTTTTTTTTGAAAGAACGTAAACCAAAATTAAAATTTTTTCTATGAAAAGTTGTTGATTTAAATTCTTCTTTTAAATCCAGTATTTGAATATATTTTTGTTCTAGTTTACACATATTCTTTAGAACAGGTACCCTTTGGTTATTTTTAATCCCGAAAAACACCCCAATATAACTATCATTTTTATCTTCTGTAAATGTATTAATTATTCCATCAGAGCTAATTGTTATTTTTTTATCGTGAAAAACCTCATCAAAATAGAAATTGTAATGCATTATACCACCTCAACACTATTATTTTTAACTATTATAACTCAAATAATATTTCGTTTCTATAGAGTTTACAATCCCATCATATCTTTTACAACATGATCACTCAATTTAACTGTACCAACTAGAATAAGCATGTTAAAAATAATCTCAGTAATGTAACTCCATACCATACTTACAGCACTTGCATCTGCGTCTACAACGGGTGGTGATGCAGCAAAAGCTGAGAATATGATACACGACAGTATGATAATAGCACCCTCTAAACATACACCAGCATATGATTTTAAAAAGGTCACTGTAACGCTTTGTGTTGTTTCACCTGCAGCACATGATAATGGAATAGGTGATATTGCAGTATACATATACAATTTAAAGAAACGACCATATACTGTTAATATCATCACAAAAGCTAAAATTGTAATAAAGATACTGCCTAGTAAAGATACCGCCCATAATGGTATGGATTCCAAAAAACCACAGTCCTCAACAGCATCTATGATTTCTTGGGGGAGAACAGTATTGGTCACTTTTCCTATGCCAACAGTTGTCATGATTGTTGATGTGATTCCCTGAATGATTTTAAATATCGTTGTCATTAGTTCCATGCCATATACGACTAGACCCCTTGCGATGGTGAAACGCAAGAATAGTTTTAATGCTTGCTCTGGTCGTTTCACTTCACTGAAATTCGTGCAGGTCTTTACAACACCAATAACAAAAAAGAGAACAAGTAGGGCAAGTCCAATTGCCATGAGTGCTCCATTGATTTTTTCCATGACATCCCATATATGACCACCTTTAAAGGTTTCTAAGGATTGAGTGAGTATCATCCAAATTTCTGCCAGTTTTTCATTCCATGTTTCTAATGCATTTGTTAGATTATCTATGATTCCATCCAATGTTATCACCTCGCTTTCTATTTAGGATAAGAACCATATTAACCAACAATGATGTTTAGAATTTCTTTTGCAAATGTAATGATAATCCCTCCAGCAACGGTTAAGAACCCGTTAGCCCTTTGACTTGGATCATGGCTTTTTAACGATAATCCAACTTGAACAACTCCAAATCCAAGTAAGATCATACCAACTGCACGAATAAGTCCAAAAATAAAATCACTTAAATTATTGACAACTGTAATCGGATCATTTGCTGCATGAACAGGCATAATTCCTAAATTCAATACAAATGCAAAGACTGCATATGCAATCATAATTCTTTTTGCTTGTTTATTAAGTTTCATAAATAATATATTCCTCCATTTCTTCAATAAAAAAGGTGCAGTGATTATGTGATTGGCATTTCAACTGCACCATAAAGTTATTTCTTTGTATCTTGACTATCTTCTAATTCATTGAAATATTCTTCCATTTCTTCATCGCTTAATAGTTCATAGTCATTATTTGATAGCAAGATATTTTGCCAATCTTCAATAAAGTGTTTTGCTACCCCATGTTGATAGGCTTTTGCCGAGCCATCTTTTGTGAATTTCACATTAGGGTGTTTAAGGATGTCGTATTTCTTATCAAAGATTGGTCTTTCACCACGAATGAAAAGCAACGCATAATCATTATCAAGCAATCGTACCTCATCAGGTGTTAGTAATTCTCGACCAGCTTGTTGATAGTTTGTTGAATAGTTTCCATTTCTTCCTGAAGATTTTCCAAAGGTATTGGTATCTAATGTTTCTTTACCAAGATACTCACTCATGAATTTGTGAGTGGATTGTTCATTTCCTCCCAAATAGTAAAGTTCATCACAGTTACCAACTATGGATTCCCAAGCATCTTTATAGAGTGCCTTTATTTGAGCCAAGTTCTGTATGATGATGGATACAAAGATTTGTCTTGAACGCATGGTTGATAACAGCTTATCAAAGTCATCAGGCAAGGCAACATTAGCAAACTCATCCATTAGAAAATGAACTGGAATAGGGAGTTCTCCATTATGAAGAATATCTGCACTGTAATAAAGCATTTGAAACAACTGTGTGTATAACATACCAACAAGAAAATTAAAGGTACTGTCATTATCGGGAATAACCGCAAATAAGGCAGTTTTTCTTTCTCCCATTTTTTCAAGTTCCAATTCATCAATTGATGTTATACTAGCAATACTTTCTAAATTAAAAGCTGCTAGTCTTACACCAACTGAAATCAAAATGGATTTAGCAGTTTTACCAGCAGCTTGTTTATAGATTTTATATTGCTTGACTGCAAGACTATCAGGCTTGCGAATTTCTAGTCGTTCAAATAGTTCATCTAGAGGACTTTGATAATCTTCATCATCTTCTCTTACATCGGCAGCTGCAATCATTTCCATGACCATCGTGAAGTTCTGTTCTTCCTTTGGTGCTTCATGCAGTAGATATAAACACAGTGCCTCTAGTAAGGCAGTTTCTGATTTCTCCCAAAAGGGATCGTTTGTTTGACTACCTTTAGGAGTTGTATTACGAATCAAGTTAGTGATTAACTTTAATACATCTTTATCATCTTTTATATACTCAAAAGGATTATAACAATGGCTCTTGCTCATGTTGATTAAATCAATGACCTTAATGACATAGCCTTCTTTTTCAAGCAGGTGACCTACATCACGCAAGATTTCTCCCTTTGGATCAAGTGTCACAAAAGAAGTATTACATTGCATGATATTTGGCTTTCCATAAAATCTTGTTTTACCTGCACCACTTCCACCAATGATAATCGTGTTTAGATTTCTTCGATGTTTCTTGCCATCTAAACCAATCCTGACATTTTGACTCAGTATCTTATTGGAACTGAAATTCTTATCTGCATATTTTTGATTGACCTTTTTGGCATTGCCCCATCTAGCAGAGCCATATTCTTCTTTTCTACGATAGTTCTTTTGATTGGAGTAGTAAATACCCATTCCACAGGCATAGATAAGAAGAAAGATAAAAATTGTTTTTAAAGTGTTATCACACCATGTGATATGAAAAGGATTTTCTAAGGCTAAGGATAACTTTGGAATGGCTTGAAACAATCCTTGTTCCATGTAGGGGGCAAATAGTAAAGCACCCCATATGGTAGGTATCAACAGGAAGATGAAAAATATCCAATTATCATGACTATCTTTCTTCAAAGTATCTTCTTCGATGTCCTTTCTCTTTAATTGGTCGAGCATCACATACCTTGATGATAATATCATCAATAGTTGAATAATCTTTATTCTGCTTGATTTGATATTCCTTTAACTTGTTGAGAGCATTGATGATAATGCGTTGTTCAAGTGATGAAACAGTTACATTTAAAGCATCGCCCATATAGACTAACGATCTACATGGTTATGCTCATTACGAGAGTTTAGCTTTTCTTGTTGTTGAGCATATAATCCATGTTCCATGCGTTCATCGACATCCTTAAATGTTCTTTTGATTTCTGCAAGATAACCTTTTACATCATTTGGCTCATTTCCATCAAAGAAATCATTTACATCATTAGTAAAAGAAGTATCACTTACTTCAATGTTGTATTTCTTACATAGCATATAAGCAGCACTCTTTGCAGGAAAATTTAATTCCATACGATCGTAACTATAATTTTCTGCAAGTTGGGCAAAGCATAATTCAGTAGCAAGTCCTTCTAATAATTCATGCTCTGAAATTTCCTTTTGAATGGTTAGGGACTTATCTGCATCAGAGTAGGCTACTGCTGGCAATACACCATTATGTTCAATAAACTTGACCTCTAATGGCAATTTGTAAACCATCGCACTCACAAGTTCTTCTGTACTGTATTGTTTTTGAGGAATTGGGGTAGGTGGGTTCTTTAATTGAGATACATCAAACATACATCTAGGATCATAACCAATAGCTGTACTTCCATCATCTCTTTGATATTCCTTTCCGGGTTCTAGAATATCAAAACCTTTCTCACCTTTACGAATGGAGCATTTGTTTTCTTGCCATTTCGCAAAACTACGAATTTCAGTTGCATGCGGTGATTGAGCCAAGATAAGCAAGACATTCGTTGGTGTATATTGATGAAAGTGACTTTGCATATTTAGATAATCCATATATACAGATGGGGAAGTGATTGTTTTCTCTATTTGCTGGGCAGCAAGGGTAAACAGATGATCTCGTCTTTCTTGCATTTTTTTAGCAAATTCTTCCTTATTGAAAGGAGTTGCTTTTCGTTGTTTATCTTTTTGTATCTGATTATTGATTAAGTTTTCAAAATTGTTCATATTGTTATCTCTCCTTTGATTTGAAATTTTTCTTCTTTGATCTTCTTGGCTGATTTCGATGTTTCGACTTCTTTGGCTGTTTGAATTGTTGTTGATGTTTGACTGATTTTTCTTCCTTGATTTCTTTCAATTCTTCACGCACTGATCGTTTTATCGGTTCCTTTTCTCTAGTAAGTCCCACGACCTTTGAAGTTTTTGAAATATGCTCGAACTGATTCTCTTTCTTCGCAGTTCGAGCTAAAGTCGGGTTTTCTGTTGTTGGCTGTTCCTTTTTGAGAGTATCCATTAAAGCATGTACAAGATTATCATGTTCCTGATCGTTCATAATTGGAACATCTTTAAATGGCTGTTCTTTTTGTGAACGTTCACTCATGATAGATTCACGAATAGCTTTTGTATCAATCGTAGCAAGCTCAAACTTGTCTACAATACGGCTAATTTTTGAAGCATCTTCTGCTCTTACCATAATGTCACAGATACCATCTGTGTTATTCTTTTCTTTTAAAACTGAATAAAGAACTCCATATCGCTTTGCCTCCTCACAGAAAAGTTTTAAATCTTCATGACGAATGGCAAACACTTTGAGTTCTTTACCAGAGCGAAGCATAGATTCTAATCTTGTTTTACCTTTTACCTTTTTCTTGTCAGTTAGAATTGCATATAACATAGCTGCAAGTGATTTCGTTGCCTCGCCACCAGCTTTTAATGCAATGTTAGCAGCAACTTCAATTCCTTGTAGACTCATGCGAACAACCTGATCGGCAGTTTCTCCACCTGCATTCATAGGTTCACGCTCCTTTCATTTTTTCTTCTTTCTTGAATGATTTCTTTTGTTCTTGTTGGTGTTCTTGTTTATAGATTTTATGAAGTTTATCTTTCATTAAACCTGAACGATTCCTAATACCCTCATAAAGCACCACCTCCTTTCTAAGTCGTTTGATGTCTGCTGATAAACTAACAACATCTTTCTGTAAAAGTTTTTTTGTTTCGGGATTGCGACATCTTCGTATCTTGTTATAAATACATCGTCTTTCTTTGATATAGGAATCTAGCTGATATTTTGTAATGGACTCCTTATAATCAAGCTGTTCGATGGTATCTATCTTTTGCTTGCACAACAAAGTTGTTTCTTTGGAAATCTGATCCATGTATCGCAAATCTTCTCTCAATAAAAAATGCACCCTTTTGTTGGATGCACGATTTTGGGGTAGGATACCCATCATATACATATATTTGAAATACAAAGCACGAAAGCCAGTGAGTTTATGCTGTTTTGATAAATCACCCTTTAAAACAAACTTTTTACAACTTACTGTTGGCTGTAATGATTCATAGCGAACGGTTTTGTTCTCCAGTATTCTCGCTTTTATATGTTCTTCATCATAAGAACCATCACTTTTTAGTTTATACAAACGAAAATAATTGTTTTTGCTTGGTGGACATACAGCAGTGTACTTTACATTAGTCTTGACTTTATATCCCATTTCTTTGAGTTTGTTTAAGAATTGCGTGTAGGTCATAGATTGAGAGATTGCAAAATCTATATCATCACAAATCAAACTTCTTTCTGTTGGTTTGTGTTTTTTATTTGCTTGCCACTCAGCATAGTGAAGTGAACTTCCTCTAGGTTTCTTAATGACTGATAAATCATACTTCCTACATAGATTATCAGATAAGTTACGCATAAGTCGATAATTGGCTTTGTTATCCTTATATCTTTTACCATCGACAAAGGATACTGAGTTAATAACAAAGTGATTGTGAAAATGCTCTTTATCTACATGAGTAGATATTTGTACTTCAAAACGATTACCCCACATGGCTTGAGCAAATTCAATTCCAATCTGATGAGCAGTTTCTGCACTTACTTCATTTGGTGCAAAACTTTGATACGCATGAAAGGCAAGAATACCATCTTCTTTTTGAAAGCGAATCTTTGTGGAAATCATTTCACTACTAGCCGTTTCGGGTTCACAGTTCAGACAACTGACATACATCTGTTTTTCTGTCTTGATGTCCTGAGCTGTATATTCAAGAACATTGTTCAAACCTTGATAGGCATATTCACTAAAATCAATATTTGTTGTTTTATTGGGATTCGCACAATAATCTAAAACTCGTTTAAGATTGTCTTTTACATCCCAAATTGCAGTAGTTGCCATTTGTGTTACTCCTTTAATTGAATTGGTTGACTGGCAATCCTTTTGATTTCTGCCAGCTGTATTTTTAATTTTCTAACTTCTTCCTTATAACGAACAATGTCAATCGCATTTGTTTTATAGGCAATGACAGCAATTTGATTTAAGTTATTTCCAATCATCTTTATTTGATGAATGATTTCCAAGTAATCTTTTGTTGGTTTTCCTCTAGGAAGTTCATATTTGATAAGAGAGCGCAGATAGGCTTCTCTTGATAAACCACTTTTCTCAACCTCAAGATTTAACTTACTAAGTTCATCATCATTTAATCGTAACTTTATTTCATTCTTTCTTCTCACATGCTACCTCCTTATTTTCAAAATTGAACTCGACATACAATAGGGTATTAGGGGTATCCCCTAACAAGCGACTTATGGTGGGTACATAAGTCAGTGCTTGCTACACTACAAGACATACTAATTCTACGCATTTTCACTAGGTGGGTTGAAGTATTGATTGATTCCATTTTCAATCTTTTCATACTCATTTTTAAGTGAATAAAGTTGCTTTAATCGAGTAGTGTGTTCAGCGATTTCATTCTCTAATTTACTTTTCGCATCTAACTTTAAAGACTTTTCTTTCTCTAATTTTTGAATTTCTTTTAATACTTTTCGTATCATCTTCAATAAAACCCCTTTCTTTTTTACCAGCCGAATAAAAAAGGAAAGACAATTTGTTATCATCTTTCCATAAAATCTATAAATAATTAACGCTCAAGTGAATCTTTTTTTTGAAGTTTCATCACTTTTTTCATATGATCATCAACTGTATCTTCTATTAAAGGGATATAGCTAAGATCATTTTTAAGCCATTCTTGATATAAAGAATCAAGTGGATAATCCATCTTTAACAATGCGTTTATCTCTGATTTTGATAACTCTTTATATTGAACTGTTGTCATTAACTCTTCTTTAAATACTTTTTCATAAGACCTTTCAATGATTTGTTCTGGTGATAATAATTTTAATCTTTCAATAAATTCATCATATTCTTTTTGTATTTTTTTGTTTAATTTATTTTTGAGTTGTTGTGGATTCATTCTGTTTTCCTCCTGTAACATAAAAAGAGCCAAGAACTTTTTTAAGCTTTGACTCTGAAAATAATATTTTTAACAATAAACTAGAATTTATTTTTTTATGTTATTTTGGTGTTTAAATTTGGTTTTGGATGGCGTTCATTTATTCCATAAAATGCTAAATCCTTGAGAAACACTGAGTGAAAAGTTTTTTTATGTGGGACAGCTATATCGAATGATAGTGCTGGTGGAAAACTTATTGTTAAATTAATTCTCTTATCGCACTTTATTGATCCTGATAATACACCAATAACATGTTCAATTTTTGTAAAATATTCTTTTATATTTTTAATATTACCATTTTCCCATGCCTTGTCAAGTGCATCCATTTCTTTTCTAAATTCTACCAATGGCTTACTTTGTTTTAATTCAAATGCCCCCTTAATAATATCCTCTAAACAATATCTATCTAATAAATAATCTAATAATACAGGAAAAGAATAACTAATTCTTTTTAATGGGAGACATTCATTTACCTGTTCATAGTATTGATTCAATTCTTCATCTATTTTAGATATAACGTCTTTTCTAAGAAAAAAATTTGGGTAACCATAACTTTCTAAAATTGCTTGTCTTTGGATAGAAGGCATATAATCGAGCCCCTTAATACTTGCTGTAAATAAATAATTAAAAGTTCGTCTTTTTTCATTTGAAAAAATATAATATGATTCATCTCCTAATAAAGAATTTATTACATCTTCATTTTTATTTGCTTTTAAATCATCAAAAAGCATTTCTTCTAAATCCCCTGGAAAAAAATGATAATCTTTTATTATATGAAAATTGGAACTATATTGTTTAAAATAGTTTATTCCTGTAATAAAATGAGAATTAGTAGGCTCACATAAAATGTATATATCATCCCACAGAACAATAGCAGTAATGATATTTAATAAAGCATCATAATCAATAACATTTAATTTATTGTTTTTAATTCTTTCAATTATGCATGAGGCCATAAATACACCTTCACCATCCAGTAATATTTTGCTCATAATTTTCTCCTTCTTAAATCCCAAACTAGCACAAAACTTATCTTCTTAAACTTAAATAAAAAATTTCCTTCAATCTATTTGGTAAATTTGGACTTATCAAATATATTATCTCATCTATTGAAATACATAACAATATATTTTATCGACTTTGATAAAATTGTTTTTGATTTGTTTTCATCTTCAATAATTCATTAAAGTCTTTTCCTATTTTAGGTGGTTCATTAATAATATCAAACAACTTGCTATAATGATACATTATCTTTGATACTGTATCATTACCAGCTTTATCATTATCCAAATGTAAATAGATATTTTTGATATTTGGATAGTTATTTAAGAATGTTTCTAATGCAATAGGAACTGTTGATTCTGTTACTGATGACCCAATAGTTGTTGCTCCAGAAAGAGATAAATAGTTAGTATTGAGATAAGATTTACCATTTCTTTTTTGTAATGTCATATATGATAACAAGTCAATTGCTGATTCAAATATATGAAGATGATGACTACTTTGATTAGTGATTGAAAAACTATACGCTTTATTACTGCCATAAATATCTTGTTTTAAATCGCTGTCTGTTGCTCTTTTGCATGCATATCTTGCTAAACGATGAGGATCATAGCCAATAAAAATAACAGAATGATCATTTTTATCTTCATAAAGTAGATGATTTTCAATACAGTATTTTACAATATCTTTATCAATACATCTTTCATTGACGAGGTAATTGATAACTATATCTTCATTATCATTTCTTCTAGGAAGTCTTAATTGATGTTTGACTCGCTTGACTTGTTCAATCTTTACGGGTGTTTTATTTTCAATTAAGTTCTTAAGATAGTATGCAGCCTCTAAAAAATCCCAGTGTTTAATTTTGATAAAAAAGTCTAAAGCACTTCTTCCACTAATACTGTTTGCCCATGAAGTCCATAAACCATTGGACATATGAAGTGAAGAATAGGTCTTTGTTCCGTATTCACTTTTGGAATATCTAATCAATTCTTGAGGTTCATAATTTTGAAAATAAGAAAGTAAATCTAATTCTTTGACCTTTGCTAAATCTTGTTTACTGATACCTTTTCTAGCCATATCAAACAACTCCTCGCTGTTTTAAGCATTGAAACAAAAGATAAGCTGCATCTATGAAAGTCATTTGTTCAACAAAGACAAGATATTCAATCGCAGTCTTACCACTTAATTTTTTATCTCTCCATTGCCATTTTTCATCCGTAATGGTTAATCCTTCATGAATAATTGATTCATAATGTTCACCAATCTTGACTATGCTATTTGGTTCATATTGTTTAAGGTAGGTGAGTAAATTCACTTGTTTTACCACAATCATATGTTCTGGTGGTACAAATTTTACTAATTTTGAGTTCATTGTTTTAAATTCCTTTCATAATAAAAGGAAGCAGTTATTTACTTCCTTCATTTATTTTCTATTACTTCAACATTTATTGATGAATGTTCTTCCATATATTTAGGTTTTCCTTTTATGCATAAAGAGAGCCTTTTAAAGACTCTCTTTATTAAAAATATTCACTTGTTTAACTAGAATATATCAATTTGTTTTAACATAAGCATACAGTCATGTAAACCAAGTTTATAAATTTCTAACCGCTCATAATCATCTATAATTCTACTATATTCAATATATTGCTGAAGGGCTAACATATCTTCCTTTGAATAGTTTTCCTTCTCTAATTCATCGTTATCAAACAACTTAGATATAAATGGATATTGATCTGTTATTTCATTTTTCTTATTTAATAATTCCTGATAAACTGATGATTCATCTTCTAATTTCTTAGTTGTTTTTTCATCAATTCTGTTAATGATTTCTGCTATTAATGAACTATGATTTTCTCCCAATAAATCAACAAATGCCATAATGTTCACCTCCATAGATAATTATGGAGAATGACTACTATAATAACAAATGTGCAAAATCCTTATCGGCATATACCCTTTGCCTTTTTTGATTCGTTTTCTTCAATCGTATCTGTTAAATCACTTTCTTGTTCACCAATATCTAACTCCTTATTAAGTTCAGATAGTCTAGCAGTTTTTTCTTTAAGTTCATCTTCTTTCGCAAATGGTCGTTGTACTTCTTCTTTTGCAGTTTTAAACTGATGTTCCACCTCATTTAATAAAGATTTTTCTCTTTCCAGTCTTTTGGAAATAGAGCCAATGACATTGTCAATACGGGTAATATTTCCATGCACATCATTGCCTAATTCAACCTGATAGGTAGCATTTTTCTTTAAAGCTAGCACGTGATGATTATAAAAAGCATCATAAGATAGCTTTAATTCAAAACCACGATATTGTCCAATTTCTTTTGAATTAGATGTTTTATCTTGTTTGCAGGCAAGAAGTAGTGCATTACCTGCAAGTTCTTTTTCTTCATAAAATTTACCTTGCAATGTCATACCAACAAAATCTTCGATTTCGTTGGTTGAGTTTAAATCTTGTTCATAGCCTTTGATTTGTTCACGAATCATAGCAATTTTCTTTGGATAATATTGAATGATCTTATCTTCCAAGTCATACTTTTCACTCAAATAATTTGCTTTTGCAAGTTTCAATTTTCCTACCTGAATATCTAAATCCATCTTCTCTTTAATAAGTGGATTACCACTTGCTAATGCTTTAATCTCTGCATAGGATAAACTTGCTTCATCAATATCTTCAGCTGTACGCACTGGACTTTTAGAAGTCATGATTTGTGAAATAAACTTTTGTTTGTTTTCTACCAGCTGATAGAGATAGGCATCAAAAGTCTGTTCAGTTACATATCTATAAATATTTACATCACTATTGGTGTTTCCTTGACGAACGATACGACCTGCACGCTGTTCCAAATCAGTCGGTCATTTTTTGCGGACAGTTCATACATGCTATCCTTTTCTGTTCTCTGCTCCTGCGTTTGCTCTCGTTTGATTTCTCCCTCCGTATCTTCTTGGCACAAGCAGGACAATACCTTGATGCACCAGAGCCCGGGACATATTCAACGCCGCACACCGTACAATTTTTAGCGGGCATTGCTGCCCACCGTTTTGTAGGTATGATATGTAATTCATCGACAAAGCCGATGAATTTATAGTAAATCTTGATTTCCTGCTTCACTGTTCCGTCTGCCATCTTCTCACGCTCCGAAACAAGTATCTTGTCTATGAGTGCGTTTATAACTGTTGCATCCAGTTCTTTTAAGCCTTGATAATTTCGGATAAGGGCGAGGAAGTCACGGATTCCCCGTGATTTCTCGTAGCTTTCATTAAGAGTTTCCGTCACCTCTTTCAGCCTTGCTTCAATTTCAAGCTGCTCTTTCTGGTATTTCCCCGACATCATCTCAAAATTCCGCTCGGTAATACGCTCCATGACCTTATCCTCGTAGAGAGAGGAAAACAGCCTGTCCAGTTCCGCAAGGCGTTTGTTCAGCTTCTTACGTTCTTTCTCTAATGCTTTCGCCCTGCTCTGGTCTGTTTCCGTGAGCCGCTTTTCTATGGCCCTGACCGCCTTTTCATCATTCACTGCCATATCCGCAAAACAGTTGATGTCGGCAAGAACGGCATTGAATAAATCCCTTGCTTCTATATTGTGGGCACTACACTCGCTTCTTCCGTTTCTTGCATAATTATTACATGAATACTGTACACAGTCGATAATCTCTGGGCGTTTCCTCCTGTGTACGTTCATTGCCCGCAGAGCACATCCGCAGTCCACACACTTGATAACGCCTGCAAAAATATTTACAAATCCTCCCTTGTTCTGTGGAAGCCTACGACTTGTAATAAGCTGTTGGACAATATCAAATTCCTCCTGCGTGACTATTCCCTCATGGGTATTGGGTATCACTTCCCATTCTTCGGGCAGCTTAGAGGGGCGTTTCTTGCTTTTCATATTGGCGGCAATCCGTTTGTAGCCTACAAGATTTCCCGCATATATCGGGCTTCTTAAAATGCTCCTCACGCTGTTCCCACTCCAAATATAGCGTTTGTCCTCGTTCCCCTCAAAATGACGTTCAAAGCCTGTTTCGCCACGCTCCGCCGCATAAGCGGCAGGGCGTAGGATATGCTGTTTATTAAGATGTCTGCAAATTTTGGCAACTCCATTCCCTTTTAATGCAAGGTCGAATATCTCTTTTACAACATGTGCCACTTTATCATCTATCAGCAGATGGTTGTGGTCGGCAGGGTCTTTGATATAGCCATAAGGGGCGGTAGTTCCCATGAATTTCCCCTGTTGAAACCTCGCCCGATATGCCGATTTTATCTTAACAGATATGTCAGCGGCATACATTTCGTTGAACACAGGTTATTGGGGAAAGGGAAAGCAAACAGGCAAAAACCCAGTATTCATGCGGGTTTGCGGCGAGATGGCTCTCAAAAGCTAACCTCACAAAAGACAGATCATTGCACAATCACATATCGTTTCTAAGGGAGAATGTTGATTCCGGTCACATTCTCCCTTTTTTCATACCAAGAAATGAGGTGATTATCTTGAACACGCAAATCATCGCCATCGCAAACCAGAAAGGCGGTGTGGGCAAGACCACAACCTGTGCCAACTTAGGGATTGGGCTGGCACAGGCGGGAAAGAAAGTGCTGCTCATTGACGGGGACCCGCAAGGGAGCCTGACCATCAGCCTGGGCAATCCCCAGCCGGATAAGCTGCCCTTTACCCTCTCTGACGCAATGGGCCGCATCCTGACCGATCAGCCGGTTCGCCCCGGCGAGGGGATTCTTCGCCACCCGGAGGGCGTGGATCTGATGCCAGCGGATATTCAGCTGTCTGGCATGGAGGTATCGCTGGTAAACGCTATGAGCCGGGAAACGATTCTGCGGCAGTACCTGGACAGTGTAAAGGGGCAGTATTCCCATATCCTCATAGACTGCCAGCCCTCCCTGGGTATGCTCACCGTCAACGCCCTGGCCGCTGCCAACAGGATTATAATTCCCGTCCAGGCGGAGTACCTGCCCGCCAAAGGGCTGGAACAGCTGCTCTCTACGGTGAACAAGGTCAAGCGGCAGATCAACCCGAAACTGCAAATAGACGGTATTCTGCTGACAATGGTGGACAACCGCACTAACTTCGCCAAAGAGATTGCCGCCCTGCTGCGGGAAACCTACGGCAGTAAAATCAAGGTGTTCGGAACCGAGATTCCCCATTCTGTCCGGGCAAAGGAAATCAGCGCAGAGGGCAAGAGCATTTTCTCCCATGACCCAGGCGGCAAAGTAGCGGAGGGTTACGCAAATCTGACTAAGGAGGTGTTGAAACTTGAAAAGCAGCGCGAAAAAAGTAGAGCTGGCATCGGTCGATGATCTGTTTTCCACCGAGGAAAGCCGCGCCGATGCAAGGCGGGAAAAGGTGGTAGAAATCCCTTTAAGCGAGCTGCACTCGTTCAAGGGCCACCCTTTCAAGGTCAAAGATGATGATGCCATGATGGAAACAGCGGACAGCATCCGGCAGTACGGCGTTCTTGTTCCTGCTATCGCCCGTCCTGACCCCAGCGGCGGCTATGAGCTGGTAGCCGGACACAGGCGGCATCGGGCCAGTGAACTGGCAGAGAAAGAAACCATGCCGGTCATTGTCCGGGATTTGGACGATGACGCCGCCACGATTATCATGGTTGACAGCAACCTGCAAAGGGAAAGCCTGCTCCCCAGCGAGAGGGCCTTTGCCTACAAGATGAAATTAGAAGCTATGAAACGGCAAGCAGGTCGGCCCTCCAAAGAAAATTGTTCCCAAGTTGGGAACGATTTTGGGAAGAAGTCCAGCGAGGTTCTGGCGGAACAGGTCGGTCAGAGTAAAAACCAGATTTTCCGCTACATTCGCCTGACCGAGTTAATCCCCGAACTGCTGAACATGGTGGACGAAAAGAAAATTGCCCTGAACCCGGCCTATGAGCTGTCCTTTCTCAAAAAAGAAGAACAGACCCAGCTTTTGGACGCGATGGACAGCGAACAGGCCACCCCCTCCCTTTCCCAAGCCCAGCGGCTCAAGAAATTCAGCCAGGAGGGGCGTTTATCCATAGATGTAATGCGGGCGATTATGGGCGAGGAAAAGAAAAGCGATCTGGACAAGGTGACGTTTACCTCCGACACCCTGCGGAAGTATTTTCCCAAAAGCTACACCCCTGCCCGGATGCAGGAAACCATCATCAAACTGCTGGAACAGTGGCAGAAAAAGCGTCAGAGAGATCAGGAACGCTGAAAGGAGCGCCTATGAGAGATCACGTTGCCAGGGAGTTAAAGGGCCACAACATACTGGCTGTGGAACGGTTTCAGGATAAGACCCGCTGGATGGTGGAGTTTTCCGTCCTGCGGCCCCGTACCGCCTACGGCGCACCCGGCGATGAAACGCGCCTGTTTCTGGACGAGGACGGCTACCAGGCCGTTCTCGCCAGCCAGAAACGCCGGGACATCAAAATCAAACGGTATGCCCGCGTCATTGAGGGGCATATCCTGGACTTCAAGCCCAAAAAGAAACGCCACCCGTAAACCCGACAAATTGAGAGGAAGGAATGAATATGTGTACCGTTAAGGAAATCAGAGAAGCCATCCGGGAGGACTGCCGCTCCCAGCGAAACATGGAAACCATTGAGATCGACCGGATTTTTCAAACCCTGACGTTTCCGCAGTTAGAGAGCCTGTTTGACAAACCGCCCATGCCGCCGTTTTTTCACCGGTACAGGCAGAAGTCAGCCAGCAAATGAACGCCGCAATTCTTTTTACAGGATTGTGGCTTTTTTCATGCCCTGGGAAACGAAAGGAGTGCAGAAAATGGCCGTTTTTCGCGTAGAACGCACACAGGGATACACCGTCATGAGCAACTATCATCTGCGGGACAAGAGCCTGAGCCTGAAAGCAAAGTGGTGTTAGTATATAAGTGTGGACAGGAAAAGTTGAACAACCTATACTATCAAATGAAAGAGCAAAGGAGATGTT
>ERZ808049.105-NODE-105-length-83617-cov-23.879662_pt1 | contig 83617 bp, 73 predicted proteins | sample MGYA00380198_ERZ808049 | MGnify/ENA primary metagenome ERZ808049 (study PRJEB31490, sample SAMN06133414) | mouse gut metagenome | isolation source: Z2_2 | host: mice | place: China: Chengdu | collected 2015-05 ...
GTTTCCCCCATTGTGCAATATTCCCCACTGCTGCCTCCCGTAGGAGTTTGGGCCGTGTCTCAGTCCCAATGTGGCCGTTCACCCTCTCAGGCCGGCTACTGATCGTCGCCTTGGTGAGCCATTACCCCGCCAACAAGCTAATCAGACGCGGAACCATCGTATACCACCAGAGTTTTTCACACCACTTCATGCGAAGCTGTGCGCTTATGCGGTATTAGCACCTATTTCTAAGTGTTATCCCCCAGTATACGGCAGGTTTTCCACGCGTTACTCACCCGTCCGCCACTAACTCATAAATCACTAGGTTTCAATATGAGCCCGTTCGACTTGCATGTGTTAAGCACGCCGCCAGCGTTCATCCTGAGCCAGGATCAAACTCTCATGTTAAAATATGGTTTACTTTACAGCCCTTGAGAGAAACTTCGTTTCTCTGTAAGCCGAAAAGTTTTGTTTGATTCTTGCACCAGTCAAACTGGCTAAATCCGTTGCATTTTTCAATGCATTTACTTTTAGGTTTTGTTCTCTGAACAATTCTTTTTTTAGAATTTTCAGGGTTGCATTACTGTTTATTTGTCAAGGTTCTTTTCTTCTTTCATTTACTGCGCATATATCACTCGCGACAGCTTTTATAGGTTATCATACTTTGTCATTTTCTGTCAAGTACTTTTTTCAATTTTTTTGTTTCTTAATTACAGTTCGTTACTTTTCACGTGTCAGAAGTGCGCTGAACTGCGCATTCCGTGAGAGTATGATTCAAGAGTGAGGGGCGATTTTTGCGAAGCAATTGATTTATCAATTTACTCTCAAAAAAATATCCTATGTAATTTATATCAGTTATTTTTCTACAGTTCCTAAGCTTTTCTTTTTTGGACTTTGCATATAATACTCTAAATTATTAATTGTCAAAATTTTTTCAATACAACTTATTCATTGAACTATAATTAGCAAATTTCCAAAATTATACAAAAGAAATTAGTTTATCCTATTTTTCAAATGAAATCAAATTTTCATATTTAAATCATAATAAAACAGATATTGCTGCAATATACCACTATTTTTTCCGTACTTTTCAAAAGGAAATCCTTTTGGATATTGAGTTGCAAGCACTTTATTAATATGTGTATCTCGTGGGAAAGCATCTGTTTTATGCAATGCAAACAGACAAATGCAGTCGGCAACTTTTACGCCTACACCATATAATTTTAACAGTTCCTTTCTGACCGTATCATAGTCCATTCGATAAAGTTCTTCTAAATTAATGTCCCCACGATATACACTATTAGCAGTCTCATAAATATATCGGCTCCGATATCCTAAACCACAAGCATACAACGCTTCGACTTGCACTTCTGCTAACGATTTTGGTGTTGGAAAATCAAAGTATATTACACCATTGGCAGCTCTTCTTTTCTCCCCATATTTTTCACATAATAGATTAATACATTTGCGAATTCTTTTAATATTATTCTGTTGTGAGATAATAAATGAAATAATCATCTCCCATAAATCTTGATGAAGTATTCTTATTCCTTTTCCGTATTCTGCCGCTGTCAATAAATATGTGTCATTTTTATCAATGCCAGCTATAATCTCAGCATAATCCGTCTCCATATCAAAATATTTTTTCCAAACACTATCATACTCTTCCTGTGTGCAGTCAAATAAAATGTTATCCCCTTGCTGAAAAAGCTCAAGATACTTTCCTTGAGCAACAAGACAATATCTGTTTTCACCACACTCTTCCATTCGGAAACACTGTCCTGACATACAAATCTGTAAGGCAGAAAAATTTTTGTTTTGTATTGTAAGCATATTGCATCCTTTCTAAAAATAACGCTCACCATGTCTTATCTATATCATTGTCATAGATTTCATTTTAATAAAACGCCAATAATCTTTCATTTATCTCATCTATTTTTCCCCCACGTTCTTTAATATCGGAATAGAATGCAATCTCTCCAATTTCATCTTTATCAATTCGTTTTTGTTCTATCGTAGCCAATGCTTCTCTTGGAAGCGTAACACCATAAAGTCCACCATATTCCTCATGCCACTCTTTAATCCAATATCCGGGTGGCATATAATAATGTACAATACCAAGGTACTCAAAATTTATATTCTTAATTCCAAGTTCTTCCTCACACTCTCTATAAATGCATTCTCTTAAACATTCTCCGTCTTCAATAAGACCACCAAATGTTTCCCAGTCATTTCTCCATTTATGCCATCCCATCAGATAATCACCCTCTATTTTTATGATAGCAAGAACATGATTAATAGAAATATATTTTTTCATTGCTTCAAATTCATCAATTTGTATTTTTTCAATAATTTCTGCTCCATTTTTTGCTCTAAAAATCACCAAACATTTCTCCAATCAAATTATTCTTTAGTTTGTCACCTTCTTCAATTTTCATATTATAACACTGAAATAGAAAATTCTCCATCATTTTCTACTATAAGAATCAGAGTTCTTTTATTATCACTAAAAATTTCTTGTAAAAAAGAATAAATACTATTATACTAAATATCAGAGAGGTCGGGGACGGCACCCATAATAAAAAACAGCAAACCTTTCATATTAATCGAACCAAGGGGGAAGACACCCATGACAAAAAACATTATTGTAGTCGATTCTCAAGGAAAAAAATATGGAACTACTTATCTCAAAAGAGCTAAGGGACTTATAAAACAAGGCAGGGCACGCTTTGCGGCACCAAATATGCTATGCCTTGCGTGTCCGCCGAATCAAAATTTGGAGGATTATATTATGTCAGAACAGACAATAGATAATATCACAGTTGAAACAGAACCAAATGCAGCAGAAGATTCTGCGGCAGAAAATAAATATTCTATGGAATATTGCCTTTCACAAATCGAGTATATTGCGCACCAGACAGAACATTTAAATCAGGTTATTTCAGAATTACGACAGTTAAGCAGTGATTCTTCTTGCGAAATTATTGCTGATTGTCAGGCACATGCATTGAGCGACGTTGTAAAATGCCGGGAAACGACTAATCAGCAATTGTTGAAATTTTATGATAAGATGTATGATGACCTCAAAACTCCTGCAAATACAGATGTCGTTTCCCACAAAGCACACCTTCAGGAACAGTTATTGAAGATTATGGAAAACACACTGGAAAACAATGATTATTCAGCGAAAGAAGTCACTGATATGTTCAATGGAGCACTAGATGCAATTCGACATTTAACAGATTAATTTTTTTAAGATTTAAAAAAATGTCAAAAGGCTTGTAGCTGAAAAAATATACAGTTACAAGCCTTTTATGCACAGACTCGCGCAGAGAAAGTATGCCGCTAAAGCAGCACATAGGTCGCGCAAGCAGGAAAAGTTACCTTGCCATTCCAATTTTTTCCAATACATGTTCAAAAAACCGCAAGAAACCATCTTCTACTGCCATTTGGTCCAATTCCTGTTCTGACAAGTCATAATAATACTTTCCAGTCTTAATATCAACAGACAGACTATCAATTGGAAACCCTTTTTCTCGTATTGTAGAATGTGGCTTTGTCGCTACCGCAAACTTTTCACTCTCCATAGATGGTTCCATCGCTTCATACAGATGTGTATCGTCATAAACAAAACAGATAGCATTTTTATATTGGGCTGTTAAATATTTATATTTTTGTGCAAGTCCTGAATAATGCGCAATCATTTCCTCATCTGTAAGACTTTTTCCATTCACTGTCCGCACATGAACTCCTGGCTGATCTTGTTCCAGTACATTATCAAAATATAGGCCAGAATCACAAGAAAATACTGGTATATGAAAAGCTTTATAATATGTAACTGCCTTCTGATGCGCATTTTCCAGCGGGGTATTACCGTTTTCTGGCACTGGCGGAATCTTTATATTTAAATCCTTTAATCCAATAAGTTCTATGCCATATTTACAATTTAGACTTTCCAGACGTTTTTTCATTGCAGATAATTTCGCCGGATTGCTGGTTCCATACAAAAATTTCATACTCGTATTCCTTTTCTTATTGTATTTATGTGCAAAAGCGCGACCCATATGCCGCCTTAGCAGCATACTTCCCCTGCATAGGTCTGCACATAACAACAAAAAGACGCGACAAAAATCACGTCTTAAATCGAATAGGAAAACTAGTCTTTCACTATTCAAGTTCTCGTGCACATAAGAAAAGCTTCCAAAGGGACTCGAACCCTCGACCTACTGATTACGAATCAGTTGCGCTACCAACTGCGCTATGGAAGCTTGGTCTTAAAATTACAACCACGAAGAATATTATAGTCGATAAACCTTTTTTTGTAAAGTGCTTTTTCAAAAACTTTTAAAAAATAAGTTGTTTCATATAATAGTTTAACCTTCTAAAACATTAGCCTTTCATGTCAATTGCTTGTTCCATATGAACTGATAACTGTTGATATGGAATCTCAATATCATCTTCATCCAAAGCATTTTTTACATTCTCAAGCAAACGCCAACGCACGTCCCAATATTTTGGATTTTCGCAGAAGCAGCGCATACCCAACTCCACTGCACTGTCTGCAAGAGCATTTACATACACAAGTTTCGGTTCATCATGAAGAATATCCATGTCATTATCCATCACTTTTTGAAGCACTTCTTTTGCAGACCTAATATCAGCATTATAAGAAATCCCAATGATCAAATCCACACGTCGAATTGGGGTATCTGTTGCATTGGTAATCGAACTGTTCGCCAAATTGCCATTTGGCAAAACAACCACTTTTCCATCTGTAGTCATAAGTTTCGTATAAATAATGCCAATCTCTTTGACTGTTCCCTCCGTTCCCAAACCAGATTCTGTAATAAAATCTCCCACCCGAAAGGGTTTGAGCAGAAGAATCAGCACACCGCCCGCGAGATTGCTTAAACAGCCTTGCAGTGCAAGACCAATTGTCACACCAGCAGAACCGACAAGCGCAACCACGCTTGTCGCATCAAATCCAAAATTACTGGCAATCATCAATGCCAAAATGCCATACAATGACGCCTTAATCAATCCATCAAGGAATTGAATAACACCCGTTTCTACATTTGCCCGCTGAAGCGACCGTTTTGTTATTTTTCGTATTAATTTAATCAGTTTGGAACCCAGAAAAAATAAGATTGCCGCAAATAGTACTCTGACACCAAGCCCAAGGGCTTTCTCTGGCAATGTATCAAGAAATTTTTCAAAAGCATTTAGATTTTCTGCTATCTGGTCAATATCTAACTCCATCTCATTCAGCAGCATTTTCTTTCCCATCCATTCGTATATCATATGATACAACCCTAAAGGACATACCAATTTTAATTGTTAATCGTATGAATAAACAATCCACTCCGAAGCTTTGGCTCAAACCATGTAGATTTTGGCGGCATAAGCATATTGGCATCTGCAACGCGAAAAAGCTCATGAATTGAAGTCGGATACATTGCAAACGCCACTTTAGAATCTGTTTTCACACGTCGCTCAAGCTCCTCAATCCCTCTAATTCCACCCACAAAATCAATTCGTTGATTGGTTTTTGGATCTTGAATATCAAGAATTGGCGCTAATACATAATTTTGCAAAATTGCCACATCAAGCCCTTCCACAGGATCATCACTTTGATATTCAGGCTTTACCTCCAGCAGATACCATGTATCCTCTAACAACATGGAAATCTGCCCTTTCTGTGTAGGTTTTTGACAAATTGTGCTCTTTGCAATAATTTTATATATTTTGCTGACAGCCTCTAAAAACTGCGTTGTAGAGAGTTTATTTAAATCTTTCACAACTCGATTATAATCCATAATCATTAGTTCCTCATCTGCGAATAAAACTGACAGAAAATAATTAAATTCCTCCTCACCTGTGTAATCGGGGTATTCTTCTCTCTTTGCCAGACCTACTTTGACCGCAGAGGCGCAGCGGTGATGCCCATCTGCAATATAAATCTGTGAAATTCCTTCAAATGCCTGTTGTATTGAAGCAATTTCATCTTGAGAATTGATACACCAAACTCTATGTACAATCCCGTCCCCCGATGTAAAATCATAGAGAGCTGATTGGCTTTTTGTTCTTGTTATCACTGCCTTCACAATATCGTTCGCTCTGTACGCCAAAAAAATTGGTCCTGTCTGTGCCTCGCAAGTCGCAACATGATGAATACGGTCAAGTTCTTTGTCCGCACGTGTATTTTCATGCTTTTTAATCACCTGATTCTGATAATCATCTATACTTGCACATGCAACAATTCCTGTTTGAACACGCCCGTCCATTGTGAGCTCATAAATATAGTAGACTGGCTTATCTTCTTGAACAAACGTTCCATTATCAATCTGCTCCCAGAGCATATCATGTGCCTTCTGATAAACCACATCAGCGTAGGTATCAACACTTGTGTCAAATTGTGTCTCTGCCCGGTCAATATTTAGAAAGGAGAGCGGATTGCCCTTCACTGCTGCACATGCCTCTTCCCGATTGTAGACATCATAAGGGAGTGCTGCTATTTTATCCTCCAAGCCTTTTTTTGGTCTGTAAGCGCAAAATGGTCTGATAACTGCCATCTGTATACTCCTCCTAAGTAGTATTCTTTATTTTAAACATACTTTGATATTCTAACAGATATTTACACCAATGAAAAGAAGATAAAGATAAAAAATTATAAAATTCGTAATAGTTCAGCCGTCAGCTTCCTATTACAAACATCAAGCCATGCAAAACCACTTCGTGGTGGCTTGATGCATCTCAACCACTACGTTATTTCACGGACTTTGCAGTAAATGCAAAGTCCTGAGGCTGAATTGTAACTACAGTTTCTTTTTTAAATATAGAAAGGACCTGCGAAGTCCTTTCGTGCATGATAGAGTGAAAGTCTATTTTATTATAGCGCATTTTACAAATTCATCAAGATTCTAAATATCTTACTGTTAATGGACAGTTATTGGTTACTTTTTACACCCGCACCATGCACTTGCTGCATGTGTCAGAGCCAGCACCAAAATGTCTGCTTTGTGGCATTTTGTGTACATCAATTGTTGCAATTCACATCAAATCATCATAAATGAATACGAAATCTGGCGTGGGTGTGAATTATAACATTTATTGTTGCTTTTGATGGGTCAGGAATGCGCATAAATTGCGCATTCTGTGAGAATATGATTTTTTGTTATAGTCATAAGTTATTTCTTAACAGTTTCTTGGTTAAAAAGATAATTTTTGTGAAATAATTTCTTAGAAGAAAAAAATGAAAAATAATTTCATAAAATATTCAGTAATACTTTACAAACAAGAAAATATAAGTTATAATTCATTTATACAACTTTAACAAATTAACTCAAAGAATAGTCTTTTGGAATCCTTACACTTGCTTTTGCAGTTAATTTTTTGTTCTATACGCATGAATTTATTTTATGTTCGCCTTTAAATTTGTACATACCTAACAAAAAATACGGCAAAATCTGGCGCAAAGAGATTTCGAGAGCCTATCAAACAAAGGGAGGTACACAAAGTATGAAAAAGTTACACAAAAAATTTTTATGCACTCTGCTTTCTGTGAGCCTGTTGGCAGTTTTGACAGCCTGCGGCGGCAAGGACAACAGTGCAAGCAATGCGGACAGCAAGGCAGCAGCGACAAACACAGACACCAATGCAGCGGCAAACACAGACACTAATGCAGCGGCAAACACAGATACTGCTTCTTCGGCTCCCGCAGAAACCACAGCGCCAGCTTCCAAGGACGGCAGCGTGGCAGTATTCTACTACACTTACGGTGATACCTATATTTCAAGTGTGCGTGCAGCGTTGGATTCCGCACTAGACGCAGCGGGAATTAAGTATCAGGACTATGACAGTAACAACAGCCAGACAACGCAGTCTGAGCAGGTGACAACAGCGATTGCGCAGGGTGCAACTGTTTTGGTGGTCAATCTGGTTGATACTGGATCGGACGACGCAGCGAAGAACATTATTTCACAGGCGAATGGTGTTCCAGTGATTTTCTTTAATCGTTCTGTAAGCGAGGAAGCAGTCACAAGTTCAGATAAGTGCGTGTTTGTCGGCACAGACTATGAGATGGCTGGTCATATGCAGGGCGAGATGATTGGAAATTATCTGTTAGAGAATTATGATACATTGGATTTGAACGGAGACGGCACTATCTCTTATGTTATGTTTAAGGGCCAGGAGGGCAACGCAGAGGCAGATGCGCGTACAAAGTATGGGCAAGAGGATGCAGACGCGATTTTGACAGGAGCAGGCAAGCCAGCTCTTAGCTTTTATGATAGCGCAAACAGCAACAAATATCTGGTAGATCAGGCTGGTGCATGGTCTTCTGCGGCAGCAACAGAGTACATGCAGACAATTATGTCTCAGTATAGCGAGGCGAACAATAACATGGTAGAGCTTGTTATTGCAAATAATGACGAGATGGCAATTGGTGCTATCACAGCACTTCAGAATGCAGGCTACAATAAGGAGGGTGCTACAGTGATACCTGTGTTCGGTGTAGATGCAACAGACGCGGCGAAAGATGCAATTGCAGCAGGCTCCATGATTGGAACAATCAAACAGGATGCAGATGGTATGGCAAATACTATCGCAAATATCACAGCAAACTTTATGGATGGCAAGGAAGCATTTGACGGTGTGGATTCCGCAAATGTAGTTGGTACATGGCGTGTTAATATTCCTTACGCTACGTATACAAATAACTAATTATAGGAAACACAAATAATATTTGCGTTTCCCCGCGCCGACTGCATGCTGCAAGGCGGTAAAATTCCTTATGTGGTCGTGTGCATTGATTATAGTAAATGGCAAATACTTTGGTCGTTTATTATGCATACGCCGATGCAGAGGAAATATGCCACTAAAAGTGGCGCATCGGCGGCGCGACGAGTAGGGAGAAAATCCTTCCCTGCTCGATTAAAATAGGTCATCGACGATGCGGCCGCACTTCGGTGCGGCTGTGTTTCTGCATATAGAATCTGACATAACAAGTCAGGTCGTGTGCATCAATGAAAAGATATCAGGAGGTGAGAATGACGATGCAGGAAACAAATGCTTCCGCAAAAGGCGGCAACCAGAATATCCTTCTGAAAATGGAGGGAATCTGCAAGGAATTTCCCGGTGTCAAAGCGCTTGACAATGTCTCTCTGACCGTGAAGGCGGGAACCGTTCATGCGCTGATGGGAGAGAATGGTGCTGGAAAATCTACGCTAATGAAATGTCTGTTCGGCGTGTATTCTAAAGACAGTGGTGACATTTTTCTGGAGGGAAGAAAGGTGGAGTTCAAAAACTCCAAGGAAGCGTTGGAGAACGGTGTGGCAATGGTGCATCAGGAGTTGAACCAAGCATTAAAACGCAATGTTATGGATAATATGTGGCTGGGGCGTTTCCCGCGAATATCAAGCTGGTGTCCGCTCACCAGTGAGAAAAAGATGTACGATGAGACAAAAAAACTATTTGCGGATTTAGAAATTAATGTGGACCCCAAGCGTGTGATGAGTACAATGCCAGTATCGCAACGGCAGATGGTGGAGATTGCCAAGGCAGTTTCCTATCAGTCTAAGATTATTGTGTTTGATGAACCAACCTCTTCTTTGACAGAGGAAGAAGTAGAGCATCTATTTCGTATTATTAATATGCTACGGGATCGCGGCTGCGGAATTATCTATATTTCGCATAAGATGGAAGAGATTCTGCGCATTTCTGATGAAGTGACCATTATGCGTGATGGGCAGTGGATTGCAACCCGTCCGGCAAAGTCACTCACTATGAACGAGATTATTAAGCTGATGGTTGGCCGTGAGCTGACAAATCGTTATCCAGAAAAAGATAATGTGGTAGGAGATCCGCTTTTGGAGGTCAAGTCACTCACAGCGATGTATTCCAAACTAAAGGATGTGTCTTTTGTCGCTAAAAAGGGCGAAGTTTTGGGGGTTGCAGGTCTGGACAGCTCAGGGCGAACAGAGCTGCTCGAAAATATCTTTGGCATTGCGACCCGCAAGAGCGGCGAAATCTATCTCCATGGAAAGCGAGTGATGAACCGCAGCGCTCGGGAATCCATTGCAAATAAATTTGCAATGTTGACAGAGGAGCGCCGCGCGACTGGAATTTTCGCTATTCGTGATATCCAGGCAAACACGACGATATCCAGTCTGCGTAAGTACCACTACAAGGGTATTCCGCTTCTGAGTGACAAGAAGCTTGCAGAAGTTACAGAATGGGGGATTAATGCCATGCGCACTAAGACGCCAAATCAGAAAACGCAGATTCGTTCGCTGTCTGGTGGCAACCAGCAGAAAGTAATTCTGGCACGCTGGCTGCTGACCGACCCAGAGGTCTTGTTGCTCGACGAACCAACGCGCGGTATTGATGTGGGTGCGAAATACGAGATTTACCAGCTTATTTTGAATCTGGCAAAGGAAGGGAAAACTGTTATTATGGTTTCTTCCGAGATGCCAGAGCTTTTGGGGGTATGTGACCGGATATTGGTGATGTCCGGCGGACAGCTTGCTGGAGAGGTGGATGCAAGGACAACGACGCAAGAGGAGATTATGACTCTGGCGGCAAAATACGCGTGATGAATATCGCAATAAATTCTTCTAATAGACTCCGAGAGGCTATTCTACAGATTGGAGGTATGAACTGTGGCTGAAAAAGAAAAATTAAAAAAAGTTGGGGATATTTTGCTCAATAATGCTATGTATATTATTATAGCGGTGGCAGTCGTATACATAGCAATTATGCGCCCCACTTTCATAAAACTTCCCTCAATTGTGAACATATTGTCCCTGACAGCGGCAAAGTTACCAATTGCGTTGGGCATTGGAGGCTGTATTGTGTTAACTGGAACCGATATTTCCGCAGGTCGTGTTGTCGGTTTGACAGCATGTATTTCCGCGTCTTTGCTGACAACAGTATTTAAAGTATTTCCGGGCATGACAAGTGCAGCGCCGCTGCCGCTTGTGCTCTTGCTGGTTATTGGTGTGGGCGCGCTTGTTGGATTTGTAAATGGCTTCAGCGTGGCGAAATTTAAGTTGCACCCATTTATTGTGACGCTATCAACGCAGCTAATTGTATATGGTGTTATCTTGATGTATTTGATGCGCGGCGTCAACAACGGGCAGACTCTGAGCGGACTGGCAGACAACTATCGCTCCTTTGTCACCGGAACGTTATTTACTATCGGCGGTGTAGCAGTTCCTAAATATGTGCTTTACTCCTTGATTTTGACAATTATTATGTGGATTATCTGGAACAAGACGACTTTTGGAAAAAATATGTTTGCGGTTGGATCAAACGAGGAGGCAGCGAACGTGTCTGGTGTCAATGTTATGCGCACAATTATTATGGTGTTTATGCTCGCTGGAATGATGTATGGCATTACTGGATTTCTGGATGGTGCGCGTATCGCTTCTGCAAATGCAAACACGGGTCTTAACTATGAGTGTGATGCAATTGCAGCGTGCGTAATTGGCGGTGTTTCTTTTGTCGGTGGTATTGGACGCATCAGCGGTATTGTGGTAGGCGTGTTGCTTTTGCAGATTATCTTTACGGGATTAAACTTTCTGGCAGTAGACGCCAATATGCTCTATATTATAAAAGGCTTGATTATCTTGATTGCCTGCGCGATTGACATGCGCAAGTATCTGGTGCGCAAGTAAGTTATGGCAAAACAGAACAAGCAAAATTTGGAACAAAACAATTCAATTCCACAGCGTCAATTGAGGGGATTATATTCCAAGGTTAATATATCAGTTAAGTCACTAAATATCATTATTATTGTGTTGGCAGTGGCGCTTGTTGCCTGTATGATAATTGGTGTATCCAACGCAGGATTTACGATTCAATTTGATTCTCTAGGCGGAACGACAGTGGAGAGCCAGAAACATATGTATGGAGAATTGGTTACAACCCCTGATCCACCCACGCGGGAAGGCTATTTGTTTGATGGCTGGTATCTGGATCAGAATACTACAAGACCTTGGAATTTAAAGAATGATATTGTTACAGAATCTATGACATTGTATGCAGGATGGCGGCTGCAATAAAATAGACAGAATTATCAAGGAAATAAAATCATATAGTTGGAATGCAAATAAAAGACTATGAGATCCGCAATGGAGATCATGGTCTTTCTTTATGTACACGTTGATGCAGAGGAAATATGCCATTACATGATGCATGGTCTGCGCAGAGAGGCATTGTTGAAAAAATATAGTTTATGGTATATAGTATAAAGCGAGCGGACAGTTCCGAACTATAAAGAGACGAGGATAAACAATGACAGCAGAAAAGATAAAATATCCCCTAAAAAATAAATTAATCGTTTTAGTGCTGGTCGCAATGGTACCGATTCTTTATGTGGCAATCTATTTGATTTTGGCATTGGTAAACTATAGTCGTGCTTATGACCAGATAGTAAACAGTATGTTGCTTGCCAACGATTACAATATTAACTTTAAGGAGGAGATGGATGAAAGTCTCTATAAATTGGTGGTCAGCAATATTACATTTGATACAATTGAGGAAGACGGAACATTCAAAAATCCTTACAAATTAATTTATGAACTGCGCACTGAGAGCGACAATCTTTTCGCTATGACAACGAATAGGGAGAGCCGTGTATGGCTGCAAAGTCTGTTGCGCAATGTTGACACTTTAAAAGACCGCGTGGATGACATTAAGGCGAATCAAGAAGCAGATGGGCAGTATGAGAAAAATATTGATATGCTGTACAATGATATTTATATTTTAACGGAGCTAATACAGGACGATATTCAGTACTATATCTATTATCAGACCAAAAGTATTGAACAGTTAAAAATACAACTTAACAAAGAAGTGGAGCGTGTTATTATTGTCAGTATTTTGCTGGGCGGTTGCATTGTGATTGCAGTGATTTTAATTACCAGTGCTATCTTAAACAGCATCACAAAGCCAATTCAGGAACTATGTGGGATTACGAGCAGGATTGCGGAGGGAAATTTTTCAGACCGTGTACGCGTACAGACAGAAGATGAGTTAGAAGTGCTTTCAGACAGTGTGAATGACATGTCTGAAAATCTGGAAGTCTTAGTCAATCAGATTAAAGAGGATGAGCGCAAGATGCGCCATGCGGAACTGCGGCTTTTGCAGGAGCAGATTAACCCGCACTTTCTGTACAATACGCTTGACACAATTGTCTGGCTGATTGAGGGAGATGATCCTGACAAGGCAGTGGATGTTGTTGTGGCACTCTCAGAGTTTTTCCGGTTGGTGCTAAGTAAGGGAAAAGAATATATTTCGATTCGGGAAGAGAAAGAGCACATTCGCGGTTATCTTGAAATTCAGCAAGTGCGCTATCAGGATATTTTGGACTTTGAAATTGCAATTGCACCAGAATTGTATCCTTATAAAATTCTGAAACTAACTTTGCAGCCGCTTGTTGAAAATTCTCTGTATCATGGAATTAAATGTAAGCGGGAAAAAGGCAAAATTTGTGTGACTGGAAAGTTACAGCGGGGTGTTTCGTCGGAAGAGGATACCATTTTGTTGTGTGTGGAAGACAGCGGAATTGGAATGAACGCAGAGGAAGTAAAGCGATTGCAGGCAGAGATTGCAAAGCCTTGCAAAGAGACAGAAAAAGGGTTTGGACTTGCCAATGTCAATGAGCGGATTCGTATGAATTTTGGTATGGAATATGGCATGACAATTGAATCGGAAAAAGGTGTGGGCACAAAAGTCAGTATTGTTATACCAGCGGTTAGACTAAACGAACCACCGTTGTCAGAATTATCACAGGAGAATATGACAGGGAGTGATAAGACATGAAATGGGCAGCAAAGACAATAAAAAAAATTATTTTTGGTCATGTGGGTGCCTGCATTATTTTGTTGTGTATTGCACCCGTTCTTTTTATTGGGCATAGACTCTATCGGGGATTTGAGATTAAAATAGAGCAGATGCCAATAGAGTCCGAGGATGAAGACTTAATTGTGGTGGGTTTTTCTCAGCTTGGCAGTGAATCCGGTTGGCGGACAGCACACACGACTTCGATACAGCAAGCACTGACAAAAGATGCAGGTTACTTTTTAATATTTAACAATGCCAGACAGATGCAAGACAATCAGATAAAAGCAATTCGCAGTTTTATTTCCCAGCGGGTGGATTATATTGTGTTTGCGCCTGTGATTGAGGACGGTTGGAATACTGTGCTGCAGGAAGCGAAAGATGCGGGGATTCCAGTGATTGTCACAGACCGCATGGTCAATGTGCAGGACGATTCACTCTATACGACATGGATAGGAATGGACGCTAGAGAAGAAGGAAAAAAAGCGGGTAGATGGCTGGAAGAATATCTGGAACAGGAGCAGCGGCAGACAGAGGAAATTAACATTATTGTGCTAAAAGGAACCATTGGTTCCACGGCGGAAATTGGAAGGACGAAAGGTTTTGACGAGATTGCTGTACAGCACGAAAATTGGCATATTATTGATTCTGTCACAGCAGAATTTACAGCGAACAAGGCAAAGGAAGTAATGCGCAAAATGCTGCGGCGCTATCCCAAGATAGATGTGCTCGTATCGCAGAACGACGATATGACTATGGGTGCAATTGAGGCGATGCAGGAGGCTGGCATTCATTTTGGAGAGGGGGGTGATGTGACAATTATATCGTTTGATGCGACGCGTGATGCGTTGGAGTTGGTAAAAGAGGGGCGCATCAATGTCGATGTGGAATGCAATCCAGTGCAGGGAGCCTACGTCAATGATATTATACAGAAGCTAGAACATGGAGAGCCAGTGGAGAAGCGCTATGTGGTGGAAGAGAAAGTATTTACCAAAGAAAATGCTGCCGAATTTCTGGAAGACAGAACGTATTAAAAAGAGGGAAAACAAATGTTAAAAGTTTTTTTGGTGGAGGATGAAAGCATTGTCAGGGAAGGGTTAAAAAACAATATTCCTTGGCATGAATATGGATATCAATTTACAGGAGAAGCCAGCGACGGGGAGATGGCATTGCCAATGATTCGCAAAATCCGTCCGGATGTTCTAATCACGGACATTAAGATGCCGTTTATGGACGGGCTTGCACTCAGCCGAATTGTAACACAGGAAATCCCAGATATTAAGATTGTTATTATCAGCGGTTATGATGAGTTTGAGTATGCGCAGCAGGCAATCCGCGTCGGTGTGGAGCAGTATCTGCTCAAACCTATCACAAAAAATACGCTGCGCAAGGTGCTTCTTGAAATAAGAGAAAAGATTGAGAGTGAACAGGAGCAGAGAAGCTATCTGGAAACTTTTCAGAACGAGATGAAAGAGTATGAGAATTATGCCCGCAGAAGCTTTCTGGAAAAAGTGTTTAGTGGTGTGTTTTCTGTTCAGCAGATTTATGAGGAAGCGGCAAAAATCTCGTTGGACTTAGATGGACCCTGCTATAATCTTGCACTGCTAAACTTACAGGTCAAACGCCAAAATCCAGAATATGCAATGCAGGAGCCAGAAGGCGTGGGGGAAGTGCGGGAGGCGCTGTTTCGATACTTTTTGCGGTTTCCAAAATATCTTATCTTCCAATGGAACATTAGTTTGTATGGCGTTTTAATCAAAGGGGAAGCAGATCAGATGGAAGAACTAAAAGAGCAATGTATTTATAATATTGAAAAAATCTGCTCTCAACAAGTATTTTCATTGGAGTGGTGCGTGGCAGTGGGAGAGCCAGTGGAACGGCTTTCGCTGCTGCCAGAGTGTTATGCAAAAGTCAATCATATCCTTGCGCACCGCTTTTTTAACCCACAGCGTCATATTTTAACAGAAAAAGATGCGGAGGAGCTTCTGCCAGGAAAGGATTTGAAGAGCTTTGCGTCGGTGGACAGTGCAAAAGTCAATCCAGATATTATTGAAGGATTTTTGCGGGAGGGAAAGCAGGAGGAAATTAAGGACTTTGTAAATGGGTATCTTGCGGGGGTAAAAGATGCGCTTGAATCGCGTTTGTTTCGCGATTACTTGCTTTTGAATGTGCGCTTTACAACTGTCAATTATATGGAAATGATCGGCGTAAATCAGCAGGATTTTCTGCCAGAAGATGATGACCAGAAAGTGCGAGAGGCGTCTGGAAGTGGGGCAAATATTGATGCCTATATGTTGGAGTTGCTGGAGCGCGCATTGGCACTGCGCGACAGGGAGAACGAAAACCAAGGCAAACATGTGCTGAAAAAAGGTTTGAAATATATTGAAGAAAATTTTAGTGAGGAGTCATTCTCGTTAAACAGTGTGGCGGGTGCCATCGGCGTTAGCAGCAACTATTTTAGCAGCATATTTAGTCAGGAAATGCAGATAACATTTATTGAATATGTCACAAAAAAGCGTATGGAAAAGGCAAAGAAACTTCTTAGCCAGACACAGTTGCATTCCAGCGAAATTGCGGGGGAAGTGGGCTATAAAGACCCACATTATTTCAGTTTTGTTTTCAAGAAAACCGTAGGGTGTACACCCAGAGAATACCGCAATGGGAAGTAAAAATTAATATAAGTTTAGGTGGTTGGCGGAGCAGAACTGCGTTTTATCACAAGCAGCCAAGGAATCCTTTTTTGTGGAGAGACAAAATTTTCCCGAATTAAGTTGATAACAGATTCCGCAACCACGATACCCATATCATGCTCTTCTTGGGAGTAATGCGTAATCTGTACAGACGACAGATCACTGAGGTAAGAGCAGTCAAAACAAACAACGCTCATATCTTGGGGAACCCGCACATTTCGATAGCGAAGCTCTTTTATGAGCCAGTAAGCAATTTCGTCGTTGCAGCAGACAATGGCAGTGACCATTTTAAGCTGTCTGGAAAGAAAATTTGATAGAATTGTCGTGTCCTGATTTTTTTGTAATGCGGTAAATTGATAAGTGTCAAAACCACAAAGATTGTCCTCGCAGGACAAAAGTTTTGCTTCCCGCAGAGCAGATAAAAGTCCATAGCCCTGCTCAACGCTCTGTATATCATCACTTTGAAAAATGCCGCCAATGTTTTGGTGTCCCAGTGAGACTAAGTATTTTCCCAGAGCGTAGCCGCCATTGTAGTTGTCATCTTTAATAAAAGGAAAGTCGGGAAGATTGCTGTAGTTTCCGCGAAAAAATAAAATAGCGATTCCTTTTTGTGCCAGTCGCTGATATAAGTCCTGATTGGGCGTTGGAAAACTGGTCTTGCAGCCCTCGCTTACAATTCCGCACACGGCAGCTTCCTGATTTTCCAGTAAGAATTGCAGAATTTCCCGCTCCTTAGAAATTTGGTTTTCTGTCACATAGATTATCCATGAAAATCCATGTTTTTGTAATGTGTCGCACAAATCCGCAAGGAGTCGCGGGTAGATATATTCTGTGTTAGAGTGAACTAAAATAGCAATCTGGAGCGTTCCACTTTGCTTCTGATTTCCAATAGCATATGACCCGCTGCCCTGCCGCTTTTGTATCAGATGTTCTTCTTCCAAGACAGAGAGCGCTTTTCTGACAGTTTGACGGCTGACATTGTACATCTGGCAAAGCATGGCTTCTGTCGGAAGCTGATAGACGGTGTTATGATTGCTTGTGTACGAATTTGAGCGTTGATTTTTTTCCAGATTTTTTTCAATCAAGATTTTAAGTTGGTTGGCGAGCTGGATATATTTTGCGGACATTGGGGAGTTCCCTTTCTATTTTTCGATTATTATATACTGACACAATCATAAATGCAAGCCATTCAAATCTATTGTAAAAATCTCCTCTACCGGAAAAGTTATTTTTACCAATCCTATTGCAATAAATTCACCCTTCATCTTTTTAAATTCACGTAACAGTAAATCACTTGCCTTAAAAAATGCTTCATTGTCATCCTCACCAGTAAGTGCTATCGTACAATGTGGCACCCATCGATTCGGACAATACCACTCCCAACCATTTATATCAAAATCCTTTAAGCACTCGTGTAATTCTCGCTGGAATTGATACATACTATTATTCATTATAGGTGATACAAATATTGTTTTCGTATCATTAAACATTCCAACAGAGCCAATATAGGCAGGCATGGTTTTGTGGTTTTGCGCAAATCCCTTTAATTGTTCGATACACCGAGATTCATCTACATCATTATTCTTACCCTTCCAACGACAGCTCAACCTTTTCGTAATTGACTGTTTACCACATTTATTTTAAATGGTGGTTAGCGAGTGTACAGCTTGCGCAAAGAATTTTCTTAGAATTTGATAAAAAGTTGAAATTTCTCTATTACTCTATAGTCATCAAGAAAAACGAGAAAGGGGAATTTCAAGTGAACAATACAATTGAGATTAAAAATCTAAATAAATTCTATGGAAAAAAACAAGCGCTCTATGATGTCAATCTCAGCATTCAGCCAGGAATGTTTGGACTGCTGGGCAGAAATGGCGCGGGAAAAACAACACTGATGCGAACGCTCGCTGCACTTTTACAGAAAAAGAGCGGTTCTGTGACTGTCTGCGGTATTCCCATTGAAAATGAGAAAGAAATTCGTAAGATTATTGGTTATCTGCCGCAGGAATTTTCGATATATCCGTCTATAAATGTTATGGAAGCAATGGATTATCTGGCGCTTCTGTCTGGTTTAAATAAGCAGGAGCGGCGGGAACGCACGGAATTGCTGTTGCAGAAAGTCAATTTGACGGAGCACAGAAAGAAAAAGATTAAGGCACTGTCCGGCGGTATGAAACGCAGGCTTGGAATTGCGCAGGCATTGCTTAATAATCCAAAAGTGTTGATTGTTGATGAACCGACTGCGGGGCTTGACCCTGAAGAGCGAATTCGGTTCCGCAATCTATTATCGGAAGTTGCAGAGGATCGCATTGTTATTTTATCGACACACATTGTCGGAGATATTGAAGCCACTTGTGAAAAGATTGCAATTTTGGACGGTGGAAAGGTTTTGTATCAAGGCACTGTCAATAATTTGCTGGCAGCGGCTGAAGGCAAAGTGTTTACAAAAATTGCAGATAGAAAGGAGCTTTCGACACTAAAAAAAGACTTGATAATTACAAGTATGCACACGCAGGGCAGAAATGTAGCCGTCCGTTTTCTCTCGGAACACACCGCAGCCAACGCGGAAGCTTGTGCGCCCAATATTGAGGACGCATATATGTTTTATCTAAAGAAAAACGGAGCGGAGTTGGAGGTGAATGGAAATGCTATTTTGGAGTGAATTGAAAAAAATGGTTCTCGGCATATCATATTTTCTGTTTGTCGCTGTTGTCGTTGTGGCGCTCAATTCACAAGATGTACTGAACTTTAGTGATGATATTGTGATTGAGCCGAACCCGACTGCAAATCAAAATTATGGAACGAAAAGTGAAGAGATTCCAGAACTGATTATGCCTGCTGCAACAGAGGTGCTATATGCAGAATTTCTGGAAAATAAATATCAAACTTACCCGATTGGTTTTGTAAAATATGTGAAATTAAATGAAGATAAGCAGAGAAAAATTGCAGAAATTATTGCTACAATCACAAATATAGATATAGAAAAAATTTATGCTTCGCAGTTTTCTGACAGTGATAGCGGCGACGACTTTATTGTTGTTGGAGACAATGCAAATATTCAGTCTGACGGAAAAGGCGGATTTGCTATTTCACTAGAAAATGATGTCACAGAAGAGGAAATGCAGAAAGATTTGGAGCTTTCTGTCAGGAAGGATATCTCCTACTCTGAATTTAAAGAGTTGATGCAGAATGCGGATACTATTCTAGGAGGTGGTTCAAAATATGCGGTGGAGTCCTTAATTGGTTATGGGCGCGTTCCTATCACATATGACGAAGCAGTTTGTCAATACGAACTTGTCAAAAATCAAGATCAATTTACAGGCGGTTATGCACGACTTTTTAGTGATTATACCGTCGCAATGACAGTTTCCATACTCCCTGTCTTTCTGGCGGTGATTATGAGCTTAAAAGATAAGCAGGCGAAAATGTCAGAGCTTATCTATATCCGAAAAACATCAAGTGCAAAGATTATTGTTGTGCGTTACCTTGCAATTCTTGCCGCTGTGATGCTGCCTGTTATTATTTTATCCTATATTTCCAATATTAGTATGTGGAACATGTACCCGGGAATGCAATTGGATTATCTAGCGCCGCTCAAATATGATTTCGGTTGGATAATGCCATCGGCAATGATTACGGCTGCTGTGGGCATTTGCTTGACAGAACTGACAGATACACCGATTGCTGTTGCGGTGTGTGCGCTTTGGTGGTTTATTGATGTCAATCTTGGCATGAAATCTGTCTCTGCGTCATACGCGCTGTTTCGTCTGGCACCAAGGCACAATTCTGGCCCGCTCTCTTATTTTAGAACACAGGATTATATAGAACATTTTCCGCAGCTTATCGCCAATCGTCTGTTATTTACAGGTCTGTCTATCATGCTTGTTTTTGGAACCATATTCATTTATAAAGCAAAACGAAAAGGGAACTTTTTATGGAAAAAATAAAATCAATTGCAATCTTTCATATGAAACATCATGCAGCGCTGTCAATTTTTGTTTCTGTCACAATACTAATTATTACACCAATGCTGTTTGGAACTGCGCAGTTAGATTTAACAGAATCCGCAGTTCCGCTAGAAATGTTTGTCTCTCTGATTGGGATTGTCCTGCTTACGCCTATTTTTCAGCCGGAACAGGACGATGCAATCCGCGATTTGGTGTCTTCCAAATATATCAGTACAAGTTTGGTATATTTTATTAGAACAGCTTGTGCAGCCATAATGATAATTTTATTAACGAAATTGTTTGTTGTCTATCTGCAAATACAGCAATGTGATGTGACTGTTTGGCTGTATCTTGGAACGGTGGCAAATGCAGTGTTTCTGGGAGCGCTTGGAATGATGACTGCTACGCTCACAAACAACACGGTCATTGGCTATATGATACCACTGGTCTACTATGCGATTAATTATGGCGCGGGAGATAAATTAGGAAATTACTATTTATTTTCAATGCATATTTCTCATTTTACCCCGAAACTATGGCTGGGAATGACAGGAGGACTGCTTATTTTTGGCGCACTTTTTATGCATACAGACACAGAGAGGAAGTATGTCAGCAAAGCTGATAGGTGGGAAGAGAAGCCTTCTCTACGCGATTAGAAACCTTGCGGTGACAACAGCGCCATTTTTATTATCTAGTTTTAGAAAACCGCCATGTTTTTCACAAAGTATTTTGCAGATATTTAATCCCATACCAAAGTGTTCCTGCTCTGTTTTTTCCGCTGCTTTATAAAAGGGTTTTGTGGCTTCAGAAAGGTCTTTTGCAGAAAAACCAGGACCGTCGTCTGATACAGTGATATAAAAATAGTTGTCTTTTATAAAAGGGGATACAATAATAGTATTTTGTGCATAACGCATAGCATTTGACAGTAGATTTTCATATACTTGCATAATGACAGAGGCATCTAAGTTTATCTTTTTAGAATAGATTGTTTCCTTTGATAAGGAAATGGTCTTTTCGCAAGGTTCTATCATTATCTGTTTTAATAAAAATGTTTTATCTGCACAGATGGAGGCGCCAGTTGCTTGAAGCTGATGAAATAATATTTCTATGTTAACAGGAGATTTTTGAATTTCGATATCTTCGAGACGTTGCAAGGTATTCATTGTATTGACATAGTTTTCAAGGCGCGCAATATGGCGCTGCATCATCTTTGCAGTCTCAATGATTTTTTCCTCAGATAATTCTGGAGTGTATTTTACAAGCATTTCACTCTGTCCCTTAAGCACAGTAAGTGGTGTTCTCAAGTCATGTGCAAAAGCGGCATTGAGTCGTCTGCGTTCTTCAATCTGTCGCCATAATTCCAGATTATTGTCACGCAGCGCACTGCGCATCTTTTCAAAAGATTGACATAGACGACCAAACTCGTCTGGCCGGTCATAATGAATTGTAAAGTCTAGGTTGTTGTCTGTAATTTTGTCTGCTGCTGCGCCAAGCAGTTCCAGCGGTTTTTGCAATATTTTTCTGTAAAAAAGAATGCTGATCAAGCCAAGACATACAATAAAACTCAGTGGATATACAGCTCCGCTTGCAATGCCTAAAATGTCGTATTTTATCTTATCACGAGACGTAAAAAGAGTAAAAAGATCCAATGAGTAATGGATTTCTATTTTAACGTCATTATCATTATAAAAATGATATGCTGTGTTAGGTTTTCCTTCGAGGTATTCTATTTTCTTCTTATATTCATCATAATATTTTTCGCGAATTTGATTCTGCCCATACAGAAAAAGTTGGGAACAGACAAAACCTAACAACAGGGATGAAAAAATATATAGAATAATATAAAATGCAAAATCCTTCTTAATAGATTTGTGAAAAGATTTTTTTCTTAATTTTTTGCCCATTTGTAACCAATCCCCCAGACTGTTTCAATGTATGGTTTCATTTCGGCATCTTTAAATTTTATGCGGATGCGTCGGATATGTTCAGCGACTACAGAAGCATCACCCTCGCTGTCGTAGTCCCAAACCAGTTCATAGATGCGTTCCTTGCTAAAAACTTGTCCTCTGTGTTGCGACAGCAGTTCAATAATGTCAAATTCCTTTTTGGCAAGAGAAATCGGACTGCCATTGTAATAGAGACAACGCTCTGTATAGTCAATTGCCAAATTGTCGTCAAAGCGGACTTTTGCCGCCTCCCGTTGGCGATGTTCCCGCCGTAGATGTGCTGCGACCCGCGCGCCAAGTTCGTCCATAGAAAAAGGTTTTACAATATAATCGTCCCCGCCAACGCCAAAGCCTTTGATTTTGTCTGCGTCATCAATTCTTGCGGTCAAAAACAAGATTGGGCAGCAGACGAAATCTCGTATGCGTGAACAAACTTCTATTCCGTCAATATCTGGCATATTGATGTCGAGCAAAATCAAATCTGGCTGTTTTCCTGCGTGTGCAATCGCGTCCAAACCATTTGTGGCTGTAAGAACATCATAGCCATTTATCTCAAAGAAATTTTTTAGCATTGTGACAATATCCGCCTCATCATCAACAATCAGTAATTTTTCTTTCATTGCTTACCTCCAATAGAATGATATGAGTCTGTCAACTCCAATTTTGTTTGACCATTATGATCAATAGAATGCTGAAAAGTAAATATTATCCAAAATAGAATAGCTGAAATGAATTTTGATACACAATATCATTTTTTATAAAAAACTAAGCACTGACCATCATCGGAATATGCCGCAAATTTATCAAATTGTAGAGTAACAATATAAAAATCCTCCAACAGTCCATCAACTTCATTAAGCACATCAATTATACTATCGATATATCCTTCATAAACCCAGCCATCGGAAAGAATTAAATAAATTTTTTTATTCCAATCATAAGATAACTGTTCTTTTATTTTTGCAAGCATACATTTCCAGCCAATTGTTTCACTAACACAATCTATTTCTTTCAATTCCTGTCTAAAATGCAACCAGCAATAATTTAGTTCAACTTTTGGATATTTCTTATAATCTGCAAATGCATAATAAAATCTATTTATAACTTTTTGGTATTTTGTCTTTGAATATTCATAAAATAGTTTTCTGTCAATTGATTTTTCCTTTATTATTTCTTCAATTTCAATCCGAATCCAATATCGCACAGGTTTATCTTTTAAATGTTCTCTCCAATGTTCCATTTTCTCACCTACCAAAACAGTACCAAAAGGTATAAAGTTTTGCCTATCGTTCTTTTAATCCATATTGACTGTTATATCTTAACCATAACAGATTATGGAAAAGGTGTAAAGTTTTATTGAACGGTTTCTCTACCTATAAGAAGTAACGTAGCATCGCCTGAAACTGAATAATGCAAATTCATAATAAAAGTATTTTGAAACCAATATATGTGTGTTAAGATAAACTTAACAGATTTTAAGAGGCTATAAAAATACAATGGAGGAAAAAACAAAATGGTAAATATACGAAAATTAGAAAGTGAACTGTGGGAGTCCGCAGATTTATTGCGTTCTGGTTCAAAACTTACATCAAATCAGTATTGTATGCCAGTACTTGGTCTTATCTTTCTGCGCTATGCATACAGCAGATTTAAAATGGTAGAGGCGGAAATCTTAAAAGGACGTCCTTCTCGTGGGGGACGTATTTTGCCAGTCGAAGCAAGTGACTTTACAGCGAAAAGTGCATTGTATCTTCCGAAGGAAGCGCAGTATGATTATCTCTTAAATCTTCCTGATAATATATCTGCTATGGAACTTGTAAATAAAGATGGTCATACAATGACAAGTCTAGGCGAAGTAGTCAATAATGCAATGCAGCTTATTGAAGACCAGAGCGAACAACTTATGGGTGTTCTTCCAAAGAGCTATACCAATTTTTCTGATGAAATTTTGTCAGAACTTCTCCGCATTTTTAATAACAGTGCGCTGGATGAAGTAGGCGGCGATATTATTGGACGTATTTATGAGTATTTTCTGAACAAGTTTGCAAAAAATATTGCCTCTGATGATGGTGTATTTTTCACCCCGAAATCATTGGTAAAAATGATTGTAAATGTTATTGAACCGTTTAGTGGTATTCTTTTCGATCCTGCTTGTGGTTCCGGTGGAATGTTTATTCAGTCTGGAGATTTTGTTAATCAAACTGGTATGAATGCAAACAGCACTATGACTTTCTATGGTCAGGAAAAGGTGGAATACAATGCACAACTTTGTCTGATGAACATGGCGGTTCATGGACTTACTGGGGTTATTCAATCGGGTGATGAAGCAAATAGTTTTTATCACGATTCGCATAATCTGAATGGTCGTTGTGATTATGTTATGGCAAATCCGCCTTTTAATGTGGATAAAGTAAAATCAGAATCCTGTGAAAGTGCAGGCAGATTGCCGTTTGGTATGCCAAGTGTTAACAAAAATAAAGAAGTTGGAAACGCAAATTATCTCTGGATTTCCTACTTTTACAGCTATTTGAATGCACATGGGCGCGCTGGATTTGTTATGGCTTCTTCCTCCACAGATAGTCAGGGCAAGGATAAGGACATTCGAGAAAAGCTTATTAAGACAGGTCATGTGGACATTATGATTAGCGTTGGTAATAATTTCTTCTACACAAAATCGCTTCCTTGTTCCCTCTGGTTTTTTGATAAAGGAAAAGACGAAGCGAAAAAAGACAAGGTGCTTTTCATTGATGCAAGAAATTATTACACTGTGGTTGACCGCACCTTAAATGAGTGGTCCGATTGGCAGCTTAAAAATATGAATGCCATTGTATGGCTCTATCGTGGTGAAATAGATAAATATTCTAGGCTTATAGAAGAATATCACACGATTCTTGGCAGTGAGAAACCATTTGCCGAGCAGGTACAAGCACTTTCAGAAAAATCAAAAGAGCTGACAGTTGAAGCAAAAAAAGCAGTGGAAGCTGCACAAAAGCGTGAAAGGAAAAAGACACAGGAAGAATATGATGGTAAGCTTGCAGAACTTTCTGAACGACTTACAATTGCCAAGGAAGCCAACTGGCTGTATGAAAAATTTGGTGATGGCTTATATACGGACGTTCTCGGTTTATGTAAAGTTGCTGATATTGCAGAGATTGCGGCAAAAGGCTGGTCTCTGACACCAGGAGCGTATGTTGGTGTAGCACCTGTGGAAGAGGATGGTGTGGATTTTGGAGAACGCATGGCAGAAATTCACCAAGAACTATTAGCATTGCAGGCAGAATCAAATGACTTGATGGATATCATCTCAAAGAATATGAAGGAGATGGGGTTATGAGTTGGAGAAAAATAACATTAGAAGATATTTGTATTTCCATTGCAGATGGAGATCATCAACCGCCTCCTAAATCTGATAATGGGATTCCGTTTGTAACGATTTCAAATATCACAAATACAAACAAACTTGATTTTACTGATACAATGTTTGTTTCACAAGAGTATTATGATAATTTGAATGATAAAAGAAGGGCGCATACAGGAGACATTCTTTATTCTGTTGTGGGGTCATTTGGAATCCCCGTATTTATAGATAAAGAACAAAAATTTGTATTTCAAAGACATATCGCGATATTGCGTCCTGATCCCCAAAAAATAGTACCTAGATTCTTATATTATATGATGCTTAGTAGAGATTTTTATATGAAGGCTGATACAGTTGCACTTGGAGCAGCACAAAGAACAATTAGTCTCACAGCACTTCGGAAAATGGAAATGGAAGTTCCGCCATATAATGTACAGGAAAAAATTGTTAAAATATTAAAGCCTTTTGATGACCTTATTGAAAACAACCAAAAGCAAATCAAATTGTTAGAGGAAGCAGCACAGCGCTTATATAAGGAATGGTTTGTGGATTTGCGTTTTCCGGGGTATGAGAAAGTGAAAATTGTTAATGGTGTGCCGGAGGGGTGGAAAAAAGGAACACTAGGAGATATTGTAGTATTTAGGCGCGGAAAAACGATTACCAAAGTACAAGTCCAGGAGGGTAATATTCCAGTTGTAGCAGGAGGACTAGAGCCTGCATATTACCACAATAAAGCGAACACGGTTGCTCCTGTTATTACTGTTAGTGGTTCTGGTGCAAATGCCGGATTTTCACGATTATATAATGTAGATATTTTCGCCTCTGATTGTTCTTTTGCAGATAGTGAAACAACGCCATATTTATTCTTCGTTTATTGTTTTTTAAAAGAAAATAGAACAAGCTTAGATGCACTTCAAAAAGGAGCAGCACAGCCCCATGTATATGCAAAAGATATAAATGCAACGAAACTTACTGTTCCAACAGACGATAAACTTGAAGCATTTTGTAAATTTGTTTTCTCCTATTTTGAAAAAATAAAAGTGCTACAAAGACAGATAGAGATATCATCACAAGCTCGTGATCGTTTGCTCCCAAAACTTATAAACGGTGAATTTTTTTGAGGTAGACATGAGAACAATAAGCCGATATTTGGAATAGCATTTTGAAGAACTATCAACAAAGGGTTATATGATATTGCGTGGAAGTAAACTAAAATCTTTTATTTCAACAGCAAACGAATTTGGTAAGGACCTAAATGCCCCTACCAAAACAACAGTACTTGAAGTGTTTGAGTTTTGTGCTTTTTAACATTGTGATGCTTTTATCTGGAAGTGAAAAAGCACAGATACTATGATTTAAATGAGGGATATTATAGATGGAACATATGAAATGATGAAGCGTAAAAACTTAAAATACTAAAGTTATTGATTAAAGAGAGGTGACCATATGAGTAACGATTATTCCGAAAATATTCTTATCCAGGAGAGTGCCGGCAATCTACTCCATAATGAATTGGGGTGGAATGTCCAGCTTGCCTATAATGCAGAGATTTTAGGTAAAGACGGAACTTTTGGCAGAGAAAATTATAATGAAGTCCTTTTGTTTCGCTATTTTCGCAAGGCATTGAAAAAGTTCAATCCTTGGATAAATGAAAACCAGATTTTAGAGGCACAGAATCTTTTAGAGAACAGGATTTCCACATCTTCTCCCTTGCAGATAAACGAGGAAAAGTATTTTTTGATTCGCGATGGGATTCCTGTCGCCATAAAAAAGCCAAATGGTCAGACAGAGACAAAAAAAGCTGCTGTGATTGATTTCCAGAATCCAGAGAACAATGATTTCCTTGCAATTAAAGAGCTGAAAATTGAAGGTGATCTATATCGCCGCAGAACGGATATTGTCGGTTTTGTCAATGGGATTCCGCTGCTGTTTGTAGAATTAAAAAAGAACACAATAGATGTACAGAATGCCTATGATGAGAACTATACAGATTATCAGGATACCATTCCGCAACTATTTTATTATAATGCTTTTGTAATGCTTTCTAATGGATTGGAGGCTAAGATAGGTACGCTTGGAAGCAAGTATGAATTTTTTCACGAATGGAAACGTCTAGCCGAAGCGGACCAAGGAAGTGTAGCGCTTGAAACAATGTTGCGCGGCATTTGTAAAAAGGAAAACTTTCTTGATCTATTTGAGAATTTTATTCTCTACGATCACTCTGATGGATACACAGCAAAGATCCTTGCTCGTAACCATCAATATCTTGGTGTGAATGAAGCAATGAAAGCTTATGCTGCAAGAAAGTTGAATGATGGAAAGCTAGGAGTGTTCTGGCATACACAAGGTTCGGGAAAGAGTTACTCTATGGTATTTTTTGCAAAAAAAGTGCGCAGAAAAGTAGAAGGCGCTCCTACATTTGTTATTCTTACAGATCGCGATGAATTAAATACACAAATTAGTGATACGTTTGAAAATTGCGGTTTGCTTGGGAAAGATATAAAGGCTTCTCAGTATATTGCTACAAGCGGTGATGACCTTGTACAGAAACTACATGGCAATCCAAGTTTTATTTTTACTTTAATACAAAAATTTAACAAACCAAATGCAGAACCGATTTATCCAGATCATGATGTGATTATCATATCCGACGAAGCGCATCGCAGCCAAAATGGTATCTATGCCAATAACATGATGCATCTGCTGCCAACAGCAGCACGTATCGGCTTTACAGGAACACCATTGCTTTCCAATGATAATATTACTGCGCGTACTTTTGGCGGTTATGTCTCCATATATGACTTTAAAAGAGCGGTTGAAGATGGTGCAACCGTACCGCTTTACTATGAAAACCGTGGTGAGAAAATTCTTGATTTGCAAAATCCAGAAATTACAAATCAGATTTTGGAGGCGATTGAAAATGCAGACATTAATGTAGATCAGCAGGAGAAATTAGAACGGGAATTTGCAAAAGAGATTCATTTGCTTACCGCGGAACCAAGACTTCGCTCCATTGCAAAGGATTTTGCCCAGCATTACTCTGATTTGTGGACAAGCGGGAAGGCAATGTTTGTCTGCTTAAATAAAGTAACTTGTGTTCGTATGTATAATTTTGTTCAGGAGTACTGGAAAGAAGAAATTAACAATTTAAAGTCAACAGTAAAGAAAGCTACACAGCAAGAGGAGCAGGAGATTAAGCGTAAGTTAAAATGGATGCAGCAAACGGAGATGGCTGTTGTTATCAGTCAAGAACAGAATGAAATTCAGACCTTTAAGAAATGGGGTTTTGATATCAAATATCATCGGGAAAAGATGGAGAAACGTAAGCTGGATAAAGAATTTAAGGATAGTAAGAATCCGCTTCGCATCGTATTTGTCTGTGCAATGTGGCTCACTGGTTTTGATGTGAAATGTCTGTCTTGCCTGTATCTGGACAAGCCCTTAAAAGCGCATACACTTATGCAGACTATCGCGCGTGCAAATCGTGTGAATGAAGGAAAAAGCAATGGGTTGATTATTGATTATATCGGCATTGTCAAGGCACTTAGGAAAGCGCTTGCAGATTACACAGCAAACGCGAATGGCAATTGTAGTGCAGATCCTACCGTAGATAAAGATAAGTTGATTGCCCGAATTATAGAAACCATTGGCAAAGCAGAAACTTTTTTATTAGAGAAAAATTTTGATTTGGAAATGTTAATTGATGGGATGGACTTCAAAAAACTTTCTCATTTACAGAATGCGGCCAATGCAGTATGTGGTTCTATCCAAGATAAGAAGACTTTTACGACCTATGCTTCTGAATTAAGCCGGCTTATGAAATACACGAATAGAGAGGAAATAACCGGACACACACGCAAACAGTGTGAAGCGATTGCTGCCATTTATGCAGAGCTTCAAAAAAAGCGTAAGAAAATTGATACCACGGATTTAATGATAGAAATTAACAGTATTATCAGTTCTTACGTAGAGATTGAGCAGATACCAATGATGCTTCGGGAAGAATCGCGTCGGTTTGATATTAGTGCGATTGACTTTGACTTGCTTTGCAGAGAGTTTGCGAAAGTTCAGAAAAAGAATTTGATAATGAAGGATTTGGAAGAAGTCCTTCAACAGAAGTTGGATAAAATGCTGTTTACGAATCCGGATCGCATTAATTATTATGAGCGATATCAGCAGATTATTGATGACTACAATAGTGAGCAGGATAGAGCGACAATAGAAAAAACCTTTATGGATTTAATGAATTTGGCAAAGCAAATGAATCAGGAAGAACAGCGTTATGCGCGAGAGGGTTTTACAAGTGATGAAGAACTTTCTCTGTATGATATGCTGTTTCGCACTGATTTAAATAAAAATGACATTCAGAAACTGAAAGTAGTTGCAGTCACACTGCTTCAAAAAATAAAAGCTAAAATTTCTGAATTTGATCATTGGACGGATAAGCAAGAAACAAGAGCGGAAGTTGAGAATCTAATTCGTGATACGCTCTGGACAGAATTACCAGTATGCTATGACGAAGTTAGCATTTCAGATTACCGTCAGAAAATTTATGAGTATGTGTATACACGATACAAGACTGCAGCGTAAGATATGGATACAATTTTCATAATCAATAATAGGAGATACAGATTGCGCAGCATATTTCTTCGAGAGTACCTGAAGAGACACTAGAAAATACATATTGGTTGGAAGGACTGTCAATCGGTTATTTGCCTACAGTCCTTTTTCTTTATTGTGTTTGTCTATTAAGAATATGAAAGAAGACGCCATAAAAATGGAGAAATTTTCCATTTAATACAGTTTTCTAGAATTATTTTTTCGGTTTTATATTCCGTAAAAATAGTGAAAATTTTCCCATTTTGTTCACACATTGCTTAAAATATTCAAAGTTTCTTTATATTTTGTTAAAATTTTTAACAGATTATCATGAATTGATCAGGCAGATGCTGTTTCAAAATACCCTAATTTTTTCTAAAATATTAAAATATCCAACAAAATCTAAAAATATTTAACATTAATCACAAAATTTATATCTAAAATGGATAATAATTATATAAATTTGTATTGTTTACTTGCACGAAATTATATAAAATGCACAAAACAAGGTTGATTCATAAAATAATTTGCGTTAAAATTATCTTGTGGAAGTCAAAAAGACTTCTGACAAAGATAATTTAGGGAGGAATTTAGAATGAAGAAAAAAGTCGTATCATTACTTGTTGCAGCAATGACGGTTGCCAGCCTTACAGCTTGCGGAGGCTCTGACACACCAGCGTCAAATCCAGAACCAGCATCAGCGCCAGCAGAGAAGCAGGAGGCAGAACCAGCACCAGCACCGACGGAGAGTGAGGCACCGGCGGAGAGCCAAGCGGAAACACCTGCTCCAGCAGCAGACGGTGAAGTTATCAGTGTAGGTTTTGCACAGGTTGGTCATGAGTCTGACTGGCGTGCAGCAAACACAAAGAATTATCAAGATACATTCAGCGCGGCAAATGGCTATGAATTATCTTTTGTGGACTGCGACAATGACCATGCAGTTCAGATTGAGACGGTTCGGGGATTTATCGAGCAGGAGTTGGACTATATCTGTATCGCGCCGATTCAGTCCGCAGGATGGGATACTGTTCTTCAGGAAGCAAAAGATGCAGGGATTCCGGTTCTCATTGTAGACCGTGCAGTAGATGCAGATCCATCTCTCTATACAACAGCGCTTGGCTGCGACATGGTTGCAGAGGGCGAGGCAGCAGGAAACTGGCTTGCTGAGTATTTAAATGGCGAGGATGCAAACATTCTTGTAATCGAAGGCTCTGTAGGCGCATCAGCAACACTTGGACGTACAGAGGGCTTTAACAATATTGTTGCACAGAATTCTAACTGGAAAGTTCTTGATTCCCAGTCTGGTGACTTTACACAGGCAGGTGGACAGGAAGTTATGGAGTCCTTCATTAAGTCTTACAGTGATTTTAACGTTGTAGTTTGCCAGAATGACAATGAGGCATATGGTGCAATGGATGCGATGGATGCAGCAGGTATTACATATGGCGTTGACGGTGATGTGACCATTATCTCTTTCGATGCAACACATGATGGTCTTCAGTATACACTTGATGGAAAGATTACCTGTAATGTAGAGTGCAATCCTCTTCAGGCTGGCTTTGCAGAGGAGGTTATTAAGAAATTGCAGGCTGGCGAAGCTGTTGATGCGTGGACACTGGTTAAGGATGAAGCGTTTGTAGCACCTGGCATTACAAGCAATTTTGCAGTAACGATGAGCCAGGAAGTACTGGATGGTCGTGCTTATTAATTGGTTTTGTACTATGTTTTAATAAAAGATGTGGTGGTTGAGGGGAGGACTTGTTTTTCTCCCCTCATATATTTAGGAACTGTAGGAAAATAAGTGACGCATCTGTATCCATTATTTTTTTACAATTTCTATGCTCCGTTTATGTGCACAGTCGGGCGTGTGTACAAAGCCTGCTATGATACAAAAAACTCTGGAGAGGAGATGGCGATATGGATAAAAATATTGTTTTAAGTGCGAAAGGAATCTGTATGACCTTCCCCGGTGTAAAAGCGTTACAAAATGTAGATTTTAACTTGAGAAAGGGCGAGATTCGTGCACTTATGGGTGAGAATGGCGCTGGAAAATCTACACTGATCAAATGTCTTACTGGGGTTAATAAGTTTGAAGCCGGAGAAATCCATCTGGATGGCATCGACGGTCCAGTTGTGAACAGGGACACTCTGGATGCACAGCGAAAGGGGATTTCCACTGTGTATCAGGAAGTCAATCTTTGTCCCAACTTGTCTGTGGCAGAAAACCTGTTTATTGGCAGAGAACCGATGACAAAATTTCACACGGTAAACAGAAGGAAAATGAATGAGATGGCTGCAAAACTGATGCAGGAGCTGGAACTTGATGTTGATGTGACACAGAATTTGGAGGAGTACTCACTTGCATTGCAGCAGATGATCGCGATAGCCCGCGCAGTGGATATGGACTGCAAGGTTTTAATTCTGGATGAGCCGACCTCCTCACTGGACAACAACGAGGTTGCAAAACTATTTGTCATGATGAGAAGGCTTCGTGAAAAAGGCGTTGGCATTATGTTTGTGACGCACTTCCTTGAGCAGGTTTATGAGATTTGCGACGGAATTACAGTGCTTAGAAACGGCACGTTGGTAGGCGAGTACACTATTGACGAGCTGCCTCGCGTCAAGCTGGTTGCTGCCATGATGGGAAAGGATTTTGATGATCTTGCTAGCATCAAACAGGAGGGCAATGGTGATAAGTCGAAAGAACCGCTTGTTATTGATGCAAAAGGACTCAGTCATGCCGGAACAATTAAACCATTTGATTTGGAGATACATAAAGGCGAGGTAATTGGCTTGACCGGACTGCTTGGAAGCGGTCGAAGTGAACTGGCACGTGCGATTTACGGTGCGGATAGAGCGCAAACAGGCACTTTGAAAGTAAAGGGACAGGAAGTATCGATTAAAAATCCGATTGATGCTATGAATCTGGGAATGGGATTATTGCCAGATGACAGAAAGGCAGAGGGCATTATTGGGGACCTGTCTGTCCGTGAAAATATTATTCTTGCCATGCAGGCAAAACTTGGCATTTTCAAGAAAATACCTATGGCGAAACAGATTGAGATTGCAGACAAATTTATCGAGATGCTGCAGATAAAGACGGCGAGTAGGGAGACATTGATCAAGCAGCTTTCCGGTGGAAATCAGCAGAAGGCGATTCTGGCAAGGTGGCTTGCAACCAATCCTGATTTTCTAATTCTGGATGAACCGACACGCGGTATTGATATTGGAACCAAGACTGAGATTCAGAAGTTGGTGCTCAAACTTGCTGACGAGGGGAAGAGTGTGATGTTTATTTCCTCAGAAATAGAAGAGATGCTTCGGACCTGCAACCGTATGGCAGTGCTCAGAGATGGCGCCAAAGTCGGAGAAATTAGCGGTGATGACCTGACGCAGGAAGGTGTTATGAAAGCAATTGCAGGAGGTGGAAAATAATGGATAAAGTCAAAAAAATTACAAAGATGAAGCTGTTCCTGCCAATTTTCAGTATGCTTCTTGTTATGATGATCAATGTGATTTACGATATTGCAAGCGGGAACCCTCCGTTTGGCTTCTTTTCAATAAGTATCAACAATGGTATTTTATATGGGCGTCTAATTGACGTGTTAAATCGCGGTAGTGAGGTTGCGATTCTAGCAATCGGTATGACATTGGTGGTATCAGCGTCAGCAGGTACAGATATTTCTGTTGGTTCTGTAATGAGCTTGTCCGGCGGTCTTTGCTGTATGTTACTTGCAGGGTATGGTGTGACCAATGTGAGCGAGTATGCAGTTCCACTTTGGGTAGGAATGCTTGCAGGAATTGCAATCGCTTGTGTCTGTGGTTTGTTTAATGGCTTTTTGGTGGCTTATATGAACATACAACCTATGGTTGCCACTCTGATTTTGTGGTCTGCGGGCAGGGCAATTGGATTGCTTTTGTGCAACAGCAATATTGTGTATGTGCGTGTTCCTTCATTTCAATTTTTTGGCGCATACTGTGGTATTATTCCAACTCCAATTTTAATCGCAGCAATCTGTGTTGTCATTGCGTCTATTGTATTGAAATCGACAGCGCTTGGAACATACATTCAAAGTGTCGGCATTAACAAAAGAGCTTCCAGAATTTCAGGATTTAATTCCGCAAAGATTATTCTGTTGTGCTATGTTATCTGCGGTTTGTGCGCAGGGATTGCCGGTTTGGTTGCAACCTGTAGAATTTATTCCGCAGATACAAATAACATTGGTCTGAATATGGAACTTGACGCAATCCTTGCAGTTGCGTTGGGCGGCAACAGTCTTGGCGGTGGTAAATTTAATCTGGCTGGCTCCATCATAGGTGCCTACACAATTCAGGCGATCACGACAACTCTGTATGCGCTGGGTGTTTCCTCTGCACAAGCACCAGTGTTTAAAGCAATCGTGGTTATTCTGATTGTAGTAATTCAGTCGCAGCCTGTAAAGGATTATTTCAAAAAACTGTCCGCAAAGAAGGCAGGAGCAAAGGAGGCGGCATAAGCATGAAAAAATTAAAGCTTCGAGGCAATAATATTTTATTGGCAATTACCGTAATCCTGTTCGTTGTCATGTATGTGGGCGGCTGTATTATTTATGCGAACAAAGGATTTACACATCTTCAGACTTTTCTGAATGTACTTATCAATAATGCAGGATTGATTGCCGTTGCAGCCGGCATGACCTGTGTAATGCTAACAGGTGGTATTGACATTTCGGTTGGTTCTCTGATTGCTATGGATTGTATGTTCCTTGCTGTCGGTATGGAACATTGGGGTATGAGCAGTCCAGTGCTGATGCTCATGGTATTAGTCATCGGTGTTGTATTTGGAATGGTGCAGGGGTACTGTGTGGCGTATCTTGAGATTCAGCCGTTTATTGTTACCATGGCGGGTATGTTTTTTGCCAGAGGTATGACCGCGGTTATCTGCAAAGATCAGGTGAGTATTGTTTCGGATAAGTTGTTTACGGCGATTTCCAACACGAAAATTAATATTCCATTTGGAGGATATACAAATAAAAAGGGCATCTATCAGACTCCGTTTGTACGTCCAACAGTTATCGTAGCACTCTTGGTAGTCATTCTTGTTTTTCTGATGTTGAAATATACGAAATTTGGCAGAAGTATCTACGCGGTAGGCGGCAATCAGGTTTCTGCGACGCTGATGGGATTAAATGTTAAGAAAACAAAATTACTGACTTATACATTGTGCAGTCTGCTGACGTCGATTGGTGGCATCTGTTATTGCTTGAATACGATGTGTGGCACGACCACACAGGCAACAGGTTTAGAGATGGATGCAATTTCGTCTTCTGTTATCGGTGGAACGCTCTTGACAGGTGGCGTGGGAAATGTTCTCGGCTCCCTGGTCGGCGTGCTGATTAACGGTACGATTTCAACGCTTGTAAAGTCAAATGGAAAGCTTGTCAGTTCATGGGCGAATATTATTACGGCGATATTGTTGTGCTTCTTTATTCTGCTGCAGGCGATATTTGCCAAAGTGAAAGAAAGTAAAAAGGCATGATGGGTATCCCCTTGTTCTCTAGTGATTGGTAGAGAGCAGGGGGGACTTTTTCATTCTCTTCTGTGTATTATGAAGATACTGCACTTGAAATATTATAGAAAATATGACTCAAATACAATTGGTTTGTATAAATGCTTTCACAAAGATAATAATCCTTAGAACGCTCAATGATGGTTATATTTTTATGAATAAGGCTGCCTATTCTTTTAATATGTATATCGGATATTGCACTGATAATAACAGAACAATCAATTTCTTTCACAACAAAGCCAAGCATAATGTTCTGGCTATTATATGATGAATATTTGGGAGAATCTCCAACAAATCTACAGACGCCTTCATCGACATATTTTTGATTTAAAGATTATGTTCTGTCAAGACGTTTACATTCCACAATATAATAATCTTTTGAAAAAATAGAAGAAAGTAATATATATCGGAGTGAAAGTTTTTATAATCTGAGTTGTTCTTGGGGAAAAGATGGACGCATTATATTTTGGGATATACAGATGCCAAAAGGGAAACGAGAGGCATATCTGAACTTCTGAATACATATGCAACTATAATTATATCATGGTGTTGGGGGCAGAAGGTTAATTTATTGATTAGCAGATGTTGTAAAACCACATAACAGAATTAGATATTGCATTTCCTATAGAGAGCGAATAGAATTATCAAATTCTATAGTAAAATTGATAATGCTAATAGAAATAGAGCTATAAATGAGTAAATTTAAAATTATGCACAAATTTGTCCGCCATACAACGACAGATCTGAGATTTTGTATTTGTTTTGTCCTTGAATGAAATACAAAACACAGAATTTTTTGTGCAGTTTTCTGTATTTGCTCAATTATAGATATAAAAATAACGATATAATCTAGCAATTAAATTATCTTGGTTGTATAATAAAAAGTGCTTTGTGCGTTATTATTTTTTTCAAAAAATTGTAAAGTGGTGTTAGAATTACAAAGATAATATGATATTGGAAGCATTTGAGAAAATATTGTTATTTTGGCGACATTTTATTTTAGAAAGAAGAATGAAAATGCATAGATATAAGCTTATTGTATGAAATGCTGATTTACAAAAAAGCACTTTAGAAAGTTATGTGCTATCGAATTTGGTAATACTTTAGTTATTTTAAAAGGAGCAGAGAAACTAAAAGATGAAAGAATAAGAACTGGAAAGCAAATAAAATGGGGGTGAGTGAACAATAGTATCATCTGCTTAAGATACAATAAGAAAAAATGTAGGAGGGCGTTATGACAAATCAGAACGATATGGTTGGATTGCAAATAAATACAAGTGAGTTATTTGATTTGTTTCACTTTGTTCAAAAGATGGATTTGGACGCTTCTTTTGAGCAAATTGCCGATATAGGATACCCGGAAGATGACGGTTTAAACACAAGTAATGGTATGTGTTTTTATAAAGTTGAAAAGTTGTCATATGATGAGAAGTATCCAAGAAGAGAAGCTTTTGAAAACGTATTGGATTCGCTTGATAATGAGGCCTTCAATTTTGTTTATATACTTTCTGGAAACAACTCGGGTGTTGAGTTACACATAGGAATTGTGAAGAATCATAGGAATAATAGAAGAACACTGTCCACAGTTAATTATGGTGATATCATTCAAAATGCATTTGAGGGAAATTTTAGTGGTAGCTCACTGAAAAGGTTAGATTCTGATAAATTGCAAGAGAAGATTATAAAGCAGGCCAAAATCTATAAGAGCGCTGGAATAATATCTGGAATACCTTCAATAAACGAAAGTGATGCTGGCAAGGAATTTGATTTTCAGGGAATTGATAGGTTGATTAATAGCATGCTTGGACAAACATGGAGAATTGTAGTTATCTGTGAACCTGTTAGTCAGTCTGAGATACTACGAATGAAAGATGACATATATGAGTTGTATAACCGCTTATCGGTATATTCTAAGGCAACCATACAAAAGTCCTCAAATACGGGCACTGGTGTTTCGTTTGGAAGAAATGTTTCAAATTCTCGTGATAAAAGCACAAATTGGAGCGAAAGTGATACAGAATCTAAGGGAAAAGCAAATAATAACGGAACAAAGAATTCTGGGTCATCACATCAATTTGGAAAAGGAGGAGGAAGCAGCCAAGGACATAGTGAAGGCGAAAATTGGAGTTATAATCAAAACAGAGGTACATCAAAAGCAGTTACAATTGAAATGGCAAATAAACATGCACAGGATTTGATGCAGTATATTGATGATGAATTGTTGCCTAGGATTAAAGTGGGATATGGAAAAGGCATGTTTAAGACATCAATGTTTTACATGGCTGACAAGGTAACGACTGCTAATAGGTTAAAGTTATCAATTATGTCACTTTTCCAAGGAAATAAGTCGAATTTTAGCCCGCTGATTGCTCAAGAATTGAACTTAAAAGAGTGTATTAGTGCAAAGACCTTAATTTCATATCAAAATGTTTTTTATGATTGGAAAGAATATTCTCTTGATGCAGCCACACTATTAAGTAAGCCCGTTGATTCTCAGTTTGGATTAGGGATATCTGCCTATCTAACAGCGGGAGAGGCTAGTATTCTTGCTGGATTGCCACAGAAGGAAGTTCCAGGAATTGTTCTTGATGAGTCTGTTGACTTTGGGTTAAATGAGCATCCTATTGCAAATCAAGATGCAATTGATATGGGTGTTCTTGTTCAAAAGGGAAGAAAATTAAATATTAGATTTTCATTGAAGAAAGATTCAATGATGAAGCATACTTTTATAGCTGGAGTTACAGGAACAGGTAAGACTACAACATGTCATAAGCTTTTGGCTGCTTCGGCAACTCCTTTTCTTGTAATAGAACCTGCAAAAACAGAATATAGAACTTTAGTACAGGAAAAGAATAGAAAGAAATATGGTGATGTATATGTATTTACATTAGGTAATGAGAGTATTGCACCGTTTAGGATAAACCCATTTGAATTAGTTAAGGGCGAAGTTATATCTGCCCACATAGATATGGTCAAAGCTACATTTACATCAGCATTTCCAATGGAAGCCTCTATGCCACAGATTTTGGAAGAGGCAATTGTTAAGTGTTATGAAAATAAAGGATGGAGTATTGATACTAATTTGAACAGCCTTTATGATGATCCATTTGATAGAGATAAGGAAAAAAGTTTTCCAATAATGTCAGAACTATTGGAAGAAATGAAAAAGATTGTTAAAGAAAAGGGATTCAGTGCTCAAATGCAAGCTGATTATGAAGGATCACTGGTTAGTAGATTATCAAATTTAACAGTTGGTGCAAAAGGAAGAATGTTGAATTGTCCATATTCAACTGACTTCAACTTTATAGCTTATAACAAAGTAATTCTCGAAATGGAAGAACTTAAATCACCAGAAGATAAATCTTTACTTATGGGATTAATTTTATCAAGATTATCCGCAGTGATTAAGGCAGAACATAAAAGAGACTTTAGCTATAGACATCTTACACTTATTGAGGAAGCACATAGGCTGCTTACAAAAGTCGAATATGGTGATAGTGGCTCAAAAAAGACTGCCGTAGAAACATTTACGGATTTACTTGCTGAAGTAAGAAAATATGGTGAGGGATTGATAGTTGTTGACCAGATTCCAAATAAACTAGCACCAGAAGTATTAAAGAATACTAGCACTAAAATAATTCATAAAATATTAGCGAGGGATGATAAAGAAGTAGTTGGCGATACAATGCGTATGGATGATAAGCAAAAAGAGTTTTTATCTGCTTTAGCACCAGGACATGCTATAGTATTTTCGGAAGATACAGACAAGCCAGTTCATGTGTATGTTGAACAAGAAACCGATACGAATGAAGATGAGATTGATGAAGTTATAATAAAAAACCAATTTGATCGTAACAGGAAAGAATATGGTTCAATTTATGATGAATTGGAAATCATTCAAGATTATGATTTTTATCTTGTTTTGGCGGAGCAAATTAGAACAAGGCAATTAGAAACCGAGAACTTAGACAAGTTTAGCAAAATAGTAAAGAGGATCGCAGAACAATCTTTTTTTTCATCTTTACAAGAACCGGAAAAAGAAGTAGTGAAAAGGTTTTTTGTAAGAAGAGAAAGACTTATTGGTAATGCCTATGATGATGAAGTTGCAGAAAATGCAGCAAAATTCTTGTTAGGGTTATTAAATAAGAAGGTTGTTACATATGATGATTTAGACTACAAAAAATGTAGATGGTTTGTATAAGAGGTAAAGGATATGGGATTAATTTTAGGAGCAATTGGAGTGATAATGACAGCGGCTGTTACCGTTTCAAAAGCATTAGCAGTAGTAGGGCTGGCAATTCAGGGATTAAAAGTAATTGGAAATGCAATTGCATCAATAGCAAAAGCATTAGGTATCATTAAACCAGAAAGAGATATTGAGGAAATTGGTGATAGAGCATTTCAAGCTGAAGAAAAGGGTATAACACCGGACAAGTATTCTTCGTATGAAGCATGGGTTAAGGACATTGAAAGGGAGGATTGGGGATATGACCCTGAAAAGAACAAGGATATGGATTTGGAGAAAAAAGTTCTTAAGGGTGTAGAAGTATCAATAGCCATAACAATAGAGCGTTTTCCGGAACTTCCTATTCAGGAATTCTTTAGCCTTGCTGGGAAAAACCCAGAATTCTTTACTATAGAAAGAATGGATGAAATCGGAAAATTGGCTAGTAACGATTCAGATGCATTTGGAAAGGTTGTTAACTATATAACCAATTCTGCGAAGGATCACACAACTGTTGATGCTGCTTCAGATATTTTGATGGACATTGAGCAAATAATTGAACCGGGTATTAGCGAAAATGTGGCTTATGATAAAGTTGCAGGGTATAAAGGCATGAAATAAATGGACTTTGGCAATATATCTTTTGTAAGGAGAGAGATTGCTGTTTGTGAAAAAGAGAAAAAATATGAATAGTTCAATTAATATGGAAGTAAAATACAAAACAATATTATCTTATAGCAAATAAAAAATTTAAGAGACATATGACAAAGGGGGATGGACCTATGAAATTCTTTATTATTATAGGTAGAAGGTCGTTATATACATATGAATGTGACGGTCAACGCTTTGAACCGCAATTTATGGAAGGACGCGAGTTATTTCCAATAAGTTCAACTAATATCTCTGAAGATGTAAATGCATATATGGAAATATTAGCAAATGAGAAAAATCTCGGAACCGTTGCAAAGCTGGAGTTTGAAGTGCTTGAAGGTTCAGATATTAATTTGAATAAAGCAATTGTTACAGCTTTTGGTGATCACGTAAATAAAGTATATTCATTAGAAAAAATATTGAACACAATAATGAAAAAACTGTTGCGTGATAAAAAGTTAATGGTTGACATTTATGGCATCAATTACGAAGGATGTGCATATAAGCTTGAAAATAATACTCTCGTACAAGGGGAGTTTGATTTATTGGGATACACAATTCATTGCAATGATGTTGCAGAATTGATGGATTTATAATGAAGGAGGAAGAATTATGGGAGCATTAACATGCCAAGTGTGTGGAAATCAAAATGATTCAAAGAAATTTTTTTGTTCAAAGTGTGGAAAGTTTCTGTTGACAAGTGATCTCGCGGATGCTGGAGTTTCAGGTGAAGCAGAATTGAAACTGTCAAGAATAGTGACAAATTTAAAAGAAAATCCACATATTGATATATTGTGGAATGATACGATAGATGCATATACTCGTAAGATTGAAAGGATTCAAAGTTTACTGAGAATAAAAGATGTGGGAATAGATTCCACTGAATTAAATGAAAAGATAAATCATTTTTTAAATTTATGCAGAAAACCAGATTTTGAAATCGCCTTTGTAGGTGCCGTTAAGGCTGGAAAATCTACGCTGATTAATGCATTGCTTGGCAGAAATTATGCACCAACAGATCCTAACCCAGAAACGGCTGTATTGACGAAATTTCGGAGCAGTGAACAGGATTATGTTAAAGTTAAATTTTACTCAGCAAAGGAGTGGGATAAGCTTTGGAAATCCGTACAGTCAGATGCAGAAAAATTTTTGGAATTATATAAGGAATTAGAAGCTGAGAAGTATAAATCAAAGTGGGTAGAACACGATGAAATGTGTATTGATTTGGCAAATAATGAGATTGAAGATGAATTGAAAAAATGGTCATCATCGCAGAGTGCGGTTCATTTTTTTGTCAAAGAGATCGAGGTTGGAATATCATCACTTCCTAAAGAGTTTCCAAAGCAAGTTGTATTTGTTGATACACCAGGATTATTTGACCCTGTAGCCTTTAGATCGCAGATTTCTATCAACTATATTCGTAGCGCAAATGCGGTTTTGGTATGTATCAAGGCTGAAGATTTGCATGGTGAGGAAGTTAAAACGGTAGAATCTGTATTCTCATTTTCGGGGCATAAGAGAAACAAGGTATTTGTTATAGCTACAAATTGGGATAAGTTAAATAATGTAATAATTGATTGGAATAAGAGATACAATTATATGATTAACTCATTTACAGGAAAGGCATTCTTCCCAACGCAGGCTATGGCAAAAAGTAATATATTATATGCCGCATCTTATTATTATAATCTCTGTAGAGATTATAATTCATTAGAACCAGTACACAAAAGAAAGATTAATCTTTTGTTGGGGAAGATTCAGATAGATATTGATGAATGTCAGGATAAAAAGGTACCTGTCCCTGAGAATATGATGGCTCTTGCTAATGCACAGTTAGGAATGCCATCTCCATCAGATATAAAGAGGTTAATGGAACTTACGAATATTCAGATAGTAAATAAAGTCATTGTAACTGAATTGGTTAATCAATATGAAGAATTACTATATGGTGACATTAAAAACCTGTATGAGGATATACAACATATGGTGGGCAGAGTAGCCAGTGAGAGAAAGAAAACTGTTAATGAGAGAATAACAATTTCTCATTCAGATTTGAAAGAGATTGAAAAGAAGGTTGAAGAAACAAAGAAGAACCGAGATGAAATTCAAAAAGTTCAGAAACAATTAACAGCAGCATTGGCTAGTCTTAATAAGAGTACCCAGCAAAGACTTGAGAAAATCACATCAAAATTAGGGTGAAAGATATGTTAGTATCTAAAATCACTACTTTGTTGGGATACGAACTGGTTGGAGATGATTGTGAGGTATGTGGGATATCATGGTTTGACTCAGCCAGGAAGAAAGATATTGCTGTAATAGATAGAAAAAATGATTTGAATAATACTTTGGCAGAGGTTGTATTAACAAGACCTATAATTGCTCAAACAGATAAAACATTAATAATCACATTTGAAGACATTGGATGTTCTTTTGTTAAAGTATGCAAGACTTTGATTGATAATGGAATTCTAGAAGATTATTCAGCTCCAACACAATATGTGTTACATGAAAGAGGATATTATGTGGGAAAAAATTGTAACATAAGTGATCATGCAATCATTCAGCCAGGGGTAATGATTGGCGATAATGTTACAATTGAAGATGATTGTTTTATTGAACCTTTTGTTGTGGTTGGCACTGGAACTGTACTTGGAAAGGAAATACATATTGGAGCAGGAAGCAAGATTGGGGTTCCAAGTTTCTATCATTATTATGTTGATGAACAAATTAAGCAATTTGATGGCTGTGGAATTGTAAGGATTGGAGATGGTACAAGTATTGGATGTAATACCATTATTCAAAGAGGAACAATTTCTGATACTATAATTGGCATCAACAATATGATAGGAAATGCTATAGATATAGGGCATGATGTGAAAATAGGAGATAACTGTAAGATTGTTTCACAGACAGGAATTGCAGGAAATGTATGCATAAAGAATAATGTTACAATTTATGGACAAGTTGGTATTTCAAATAATCTTGTTGTTGGGAACAATGCAGTAATTAAAGGACGAACAATAGTATCGAAATCGGTAAATGACAATGAAATTATATATGGACCTTTTGGAAGAACATTTTCGGATGAAATAAAACTTGTTGCAAAAGTAAGACGCTTTTTTAAAGGAAAGGATGCGTGAGAACATGGGCGGAAGTTGTTGTGTAAGTAATCACCCAATTTTAGATTTTTTGAGTGACCTATTTTGTAGTGATAGTTGTTGTGTTGGTAATTCATCAGGACCATCGGAGTCAGAGCAACACGCAAAAAAAGTTGCTGAAGAATTAGCTGAGATGAAAGAAAAATCTGGAAAGTCATCAAGTGAAATCGAACAAAAAATAATGGATAATATTAATTGCTCAATGGATTCATTTTTAATTGAAATCGATAAAATTAACCAACAGGATTTTTTTGGAGAGAAGTTAAATATTAATACGAAAGTCATTAGAGAGAAGAACGAACAGCTTAATAGACAAGTTGTAGGATGCATTAGTTCTGTTTTGAATACGAGATTGGTTCAAACAGATAAAGAATTAAGTACAATTCTTGAGGAAAGGGATGCGAAGAAAAGAAAGGCAAACTTTGAAAAATTTGTTGAAAAAATAAAAAAACAAGCTGTAAATAAGTTGCGGATTGAAATTGACAAAACAGTAAATGCACAATCAGAAGTAGTTTCAAAAGAAATAAAGGCTCGCCAGAAAGAAGTAGATGCTCGTATGGAGGAGTCTATTAGGGAATTGACTGAAATTATGGAGGTAAAAGAAAAAAGCGAATCAGAACTAAAAAAGAAACAAGTGGATTATATGTATCAGAGTGCTTTGTGTGATTTGCTTTTAGCTGAAGTGGAAGGGTAGGTGAAAGTTGTTTGTGGATTACAACGAGATCTATTGTTAAGGAGATAAAAAAGAATCAGGAAGATTTTGCTGTACAGCTTGAAAAAATAGCTTTACAGCAGCGGGAAAATGCTGAAACATTGCAAAAGCAAATAGCCATCTTGGTTGAAAGGATGGATTGTTTAGAAAAACGCAATTTGGAAGATAGGGAAAGAAATAACAGCAATTATTCTGAACTTGTTAGATTGATTGAGGATATGAATAAACTGCTAAATGATTTACAAAGAAATATAGTTACTCAATTTGAATCCAGCACACAAAAGGTAAATGATCAAATTATATCTTCTTCTCAAAATGAGACAAAGGTGATTCTTGAATCTATTCAAAAATCCTTGGACAAGTTTCGTGAAAACTTAGAAGATTCTGCTGGGCAGTGTGAAAATCATTTGAAGGAGGAAATTCAAAAGGTAAAAGATTGTTCAATGACTGCTGGGGAGAAAAATAGTTTATTGATTATAGATGACCTTACATCTAAATTGAAACAAGTTGAGAAAATAGTTTGTGGTGCAGGCAATGAAGTCATTCAAGAAACGACTAGCAAGTGCAATGATATTTCTGATGAATTAAAGGGCATTCAATATACAATCAAAGATATGACTGTGCTGTCCGAAAATCAAGATAGAGTGGTATCTGAAAACATTGAAACTATGAGTATTGCTATGCAAGAAATAATGAGAGGCTTGTTGTCTTTGGATGAAGTAAATCGATTGATAATCGCAAAGCTGCTCTTAAAGGATATGGAGATTTGATATGGAGATTATTATTTCTGCTAATGAGAAAATATTGGCAATAACTCAAGATAATAAACTTTCACGGAATATGACGAAGGAAGAATATACTGAGTGGCTCAATAAAATGATAAAAGTGGGGATAGAAGATGAAAAGGAAGTACAAAAAGTCCCAATTTAATTATGTAAGTGATTCTAAAAATGGACATATTATATACAATACGCTGTATAATTCATTAATAAGGCTGTCTGATGAAGAATATGATGTTTATTTATCAGAATATGATGATGGTTTCCAAATTGCAAATCAATTGTATATGCAAGGACTGTGGGTTGATGCGGATGTTGATGAATTGGAGCAGTATAATCTGTATTCTGATTATGCAAATCGTTATGTTGGTAACAAACCTCATTTTACTATTACCCCAACTATGGAGTGTAATGCTAGATGTTTCTATTGTTATGAAGATGGTGCGAGATGTGGAAGAATGCAACAGAAAGACTGTGAAGACATAATAAGATTTTTGAAAACACTAGATTGCAGTCAAGGAATAGATTTAACATGGTTTGGCGGAGAACCTTTAATGAATCAAGAGTGGATGGATTATTTTTCGGAAAGTTTGGAAAAGGCTGGAATCGAATTTTCAGCCTTTATTATTACCAATGGAAGTAAGATTGATGATACAACAATTGATAAAATGATTCATAAGTGGAAAATACAAGATGTTCAGATTACATTGGATGGAAGCTATGAGGAGTATTCTTCTAGAAAAGCATATGTAGACCAAGATGATGCTATTTACTATAGAATTTTGCAAATTGTTGGTAAATTAGCAAGAAAAGGTATAAGTGTTCAGTTGAGAATGAATATTGATAGAAATAATCGGGAAAGCATTTTAAATGCAGTGACCGATATAAATGAACTCTTTAAAGATAATAGTAGAGTTAAGTGCTATCCTGCTTTTTTGACAGGTACGGATGAACCGTTAACTGAAAAAGAAAAAATTGATTTTATTAAGAAAATGATTGAAATAAGTCAAAGGAAGTTTAATGTTAACGAATTTCTGTATAGATTACCAAGAACAAAGGCATGTTATTATTTCCAAAGAAATGCATATTCAATTGATGTTAATGGGAACGTGTTCATCTGTGAGCATATGCTAGGACATGAACAACAATCTATAGGAAATATAAAAACAGAAATAACGACTATCAGAAGAAAGCAGTCAGGAAAAAGGAAAGAGTGTCAAAAATGCGTCTTTTTGCCAAAATGCCAAGGTGGTTGCATGGATTCCTTGCAACATGGTGAATCCCCTTGTTTTACAGATAAATATATAATTAAGGCGTATTTAGATCTATTATAGAGGTGATGAGCTTGAAAAATGAAAATATTGAATCTCGATTAGAGAACATTGAAGAAATATTAAAGATGTTACTTGTCAACAGTGTTCTTGGAAGTGGTGAAATCGACAAAATTCAAGAGAATATCCTAAATAGCATTAGAGATAGGCTGATTATGTTTGGAATGGAAAATTTGCGATTGAATTATATTGAAGACAAGTATTATATATTTGCAGAAATTGATGAAAACGAAACTTTGAAAAATATCAAGAATAATTATTTACAGGCGTGTGATTTTTTAGATGATATAAAGCTTGTTCTAGTGTTTGAGAAATTGCACGCAAAGAGAAAAAAGGCATTCGAAGAGGCTAAGATATCTTTCTATGTTAAAAGTGATGAAATGAGAATTTTCTAGGTAGAATTATGCTGAAAGTTTCGTGTTAAGAAAGATATCAACTTAGAATCTTTTAGGATTTATAAAAGATTCTGAGACAATTCTGATATGAACGGATTTGAATAGTTTATAAATCTTATCAGCATGATTTATCAAGAGGTTATGAATAACTATTATAGGATTTGGGTATTATAATTAATCATATGTCAACACACAGAAGAATATTAGGCTCATAATTCTTAACAGTTTCTAAACATAAAAAGTATTGCTGCTGGCGCGTTTTGCGCTGCGCAAAACGCGCCATAATATTATTTACCAATTGTCAATATCATCACAGAACTCTCCTATAAGTGCTCTAAAATATTTCAGTGGATCTTCGCTTTGCGCAGAGGACAGGAAAATCCAATCGTATGGATTACCTGCGTATAATTCTTCATAACCACACTGATATAAGCAGGCATTTGCCTCCTCAATATAAGTTTCAGATAAATCGGATAGCATGTCCATAGAAAAGGCTGTGTACCCCTTTAAAATCCAGAATGATGGTTCATAAATGATAATTTTTCAGATAGAAAATATACCGCTTTGCAGTTAGGATTCGCAAGCGAGGAGTAGTTATGAGAGATAATAGAGTTGCTTTAGAAATTGGATATCGGTTAGAAGACTCTGACAGTAAGACAATTAAGATCAATACGGAGATTGACCGTGGTGCAAGCTGCATTGTATATGATGCAGAATACACAGATTCAATAGGAGTGATACACAATATTCGTATCGAGGAATGCTATCCGAACTATCTGCTTATAAAGCGGACCCAAGATGGCACGCTTGTGCCATTTGATGCTAATGAAGCGGATTTTAAAGCAGCGAAAGAACAATTTATACAAGCTTATCAAAGAAATGTGGCGATTGGAAACACGCTTGGATTTGTCAATTCTACCATTAATTCCGCAGATATATTTTCCTATAATAATACTTGCTATATTATTATGGCATTAAGTGAGGGAAGCGATTACAGTAAATATGAGGATGCATCTTTGACAGAATTACTTGTGCATATGAAAAGTCTGGCGCAGCTAATAAAAAAGTATCATGACAGAGGATATCTTCATCTTGATATCAAGCCAGAAAATGTATTTATTCTTCCTGAAACACAGGAGCATATTTTATTGTTTGATTTCGATTCTGTAATGACAAAAGAAGAATTGGCATTAACAGGAAGGTACCGCTTGCCATTTTCAGATGGATTTTCACCACCGGAGCAAATTCAGGGAAAAATAAAGAAAATAGATACGCATACCGATATTTTTTCTCTTGGGGCATTACTGTTTTTTAAATTGTTTGGCAGAAAGGCAACAATAGAGGAGTGCAGGATTTACAGCAGTTTTCATTTTCAGGAAATGCGGTATTTTAGTGAAAAATATCAGCCAAAACTTTTTCATATATTAGAAAACTTTTTTAAAAATACATTGTCCGCATCCATTATTCCAAGATGGAAACAGATGGATCAAGTCATTGACTGTCTGGAGGCATTAATTTCACTCATGGATATAGAAGGTGTGTATCTGATAGATTCGTTTCAGTACAATACAGCTTGTTTTATTGGCAGGGAATCAGAAATAGATAAAATGCATTCTATCTTGAAAAATAGTCAGTTGTTATTTGTCTCTGGTATTGGCGGGATTGGAAAGACAGAACTTGTAAAGCGATATGCAAACAGATATCGAAATTTGTATGATACAATTGTATTTACTGTGTTTGACAAAAATATTGTGTCGTTAGTGAATGACGAAATCTTAATGGTAGAATATGCAAAGCTTTTAATGAATATCCATATGAATGGATAAAAGAAGCGGAAAAGTATTGTGAGAAAGCACAAGAACTTTGCCTAGAATATGGACTTCAGGACGAGTATCTTCAAAGCTTATTATATGAAACAAAAGCAGAAATACTGTCAAATGACAAGGACTATGACTCTGATCAGGTATTAGAACTAAAAAAGAAGTGTGATTATAGTGTTTTGGCAGAACACCAATTGCAGAAAGCAGCAGATGAGGAAAATAAAATAAAAATCTGGAAAGATGCTGCTGATTCCTACAGATATGTGGATTATTATGAAATGCAGATTGAGTGTTTACAAAAATCTTTATCCATTGTAACGCCAATATTAAATCAATATGAATTTAGCAAATTTAATGGGGATTATTGAAATATGATGGGAGATTTGATTCAGGCATATATTCAAATTAGGGAGTTTAAAAAAGCAAACTCTGAAATCGATGTGCTCTATTAAAATGCAATAGAACTTTATGGAAATATAGAAAACTTTGAAGATGTATGGAATCGTATTTGGGATATGTGGTCTGTCGCAGGGTTTTATGTTGAAAGTGCATCAAAAGAGAATGCAGTGAATACTTATTTGGCAGCATTGTATATGGGACTAGAAAAAGATAGCAAACAATATAAGATACTCAAAGACAGGGATTCTAATAGTACTATGGATAAAATAGGTCAAGCGATTAGCGGTCTGCTGGATGGAACTATAGAAGATAATATTGTAGATTGGATTATTGACATAAAAAATGAGTTGGTAAACTATTATGACGATTATCGAGGAGATAAAAATATCTATACTGAAATTGTATTAAAAATCAATGAACGCTATCAAAATCAGGAGATAGAATTTAAAAAATAAAAGAAGTGATTGGTTTTTACAAAATGAAATGTACAAACTGTGTCATAGGGGCAATGCCAAACAACAGTTTGCACATTTTGTTTTGCGTGGCTGAATGGTTACAGTATTATTTCGTCACAATAATTCCCTGCCGATATGCAGTTAACAGCAATTCTAAATCATAGATTGTCTCCTTGATTTCCTTTCCATTGTCTGTGTCCTTGACCATTACGCGCTCTGCCTCTGTCTCAAAAAAATTGGAGGTTGATTCAATATCCTTATTCTCTGACAGAACTTTTGCAATACTCTCAAATGGCTGGTGCGCTTTCAAGCGCATACCATGAGAATTGTAAATCAGCGTGTATCCTGCGATGCCTGTTGTTTTTTGATATGCTCGACAGAAACCACCGTCTATCACAATCAGACGGTTATTGGCTTTTAATGGTGATTCACCCTTGGATACCTTGATTGGTGTATGCCCGTTGATTATATGGGATATCGAATTGTCTAGTCCAAATTCATGAAGGATTTTTATACAGTATTTTTCCTGCTGATAATAACGGTAGTAAGGATTTTTTGGTTCAGTGTAGGTGTTTTCATCTATTACAAAGGTTCGCTCAAAGGTTTTCATTGTCCTGCCTGCCAGCGGCGAATTTTTTCCGCACCATAAATACCACATAAAGTCGATATCTGACTGATTAAAATTCCCAAAAAAGGCGCGTCTTGCAACTTTTGCAGCGTAGTCCATATATTCTTTTCCTTTATATTCTTTGCCCTCAAGGTTCATGTTTGTAAACTCGCCATCTTCTGTCATGGGAATACAGCCGTGAAATAAAAGATTGCCATTGTAACATAGATAAGTGCTGCCATTTTCGTATAGGAATCGTACATGTTTTCTGAGCATGTGGCTGTTCATAAACGCTGCTCTGAGATCTTCTATTACATGTTGTTCTTCTATTGAAAGTGTATATGCATCTGTTTCATTTAACGTTGGAAAGTAACTGTCTTTTAATTGATATTCTTGCGCACCAATTTTAACAATACTGCGTACTTTGTCAATTTTGTCAAGCAGAAGCCTGTCCGCCATATCATACTCTGGATGGCGCAGTATAATCTGTCCCTCGAGTTTGAATAAAATGACAGAGATTGCCTTTAGTGCTGCTTCCATTGGCGGCATGTCTGGATAAGTCTGCTCCGCAAAAAGTGTCAGTGAGCGCAAACTGATTGCATATGTATTTTCAAGAATTTCAATATTGTTATATTTAAGATTGTTTCTAAGGACATTTGCAATACAAGCTTCATTCCCACACGTAGCGCCCATCCACAGAATATCGTGATTTCCCCATTCTATATCCACAGAATGATGTGATATCAGCAAATCCATAATTTTGTCTGCGTTCGGGCCACGGTCATAGATATCACCCACAATATGGAGATGGTCGACGGCAAGACGTTTGATTAGCCTGCTCAATGCCTCAATAAAGGCATCAGCGCTGTCAATATCAATGATGGTATCCAGTATTTTTTCATGATAGACATACTGATTATTGTCCTCGTCTTGTTGTGCGTGCAAAAGCTCATCAATAATATAGCTAAATTCCGAAGGTAAGGCTTTTCTGACCTTGGACCGCGTGTATTTTGAAGACAAAAATTTTGCAAGTTCTGTTAAGTTCTTTAGATTTATTTTGTACCATTGTGGGGTCAACAAATGCTGCCTTTTTAGAAGCTTTAGTTTCTCTACCGGATAGTACACTAACGTACAGATTTCCTGACGTTCTTTTGGTGTCATACGCTCAACAAAGATCATATCGACCTTTTCTTTAATGACACCTGCTGCATTGTTCATAATGTGGTAAAATGCTTCGTACTCGCCATGAATGTCGCTCATAAAGTGCTCTGTCCCCTTGGGGAGATTTAAGATGGCTTTTAGATTGATGATTTCGCGGCATACTGATGGTATTGATGGGTATTTTGTTGCCAGTAGTTTCAAATATTTCAGCTTCTCGTCTGTTAAATTCATAGTTTTCCTTTCCTTTATCAGATTTTTGCGAAAGCCCTTTGCTGTTAAAATTTATACTAATATTATCGGCTGTTTTTTTCTATTCGTCAATTAGAAACAATATTTTATAACTTTTCAGCTTGTGCGGATTCACAAAATCTACACATCAAATTTAAGTTTCATTTAAGTTTTCTATTTTATATTTACCCTATGCTTACCAACAGCCTTTAGAAGTCTTTCTTGCATCTGCTTTCAAAATAACCACGTAAAATATTAAGCCTAGAGAGATTTCCAGAGTCTATACAACAAAAACAATACAATAAAACTATAATAGAGATGTCAGAAATGCCGCTTGTGGCACGAATGGCAAAAAAGGAGGAAAACAATGGCAGATCAGGCAGTATTTGAGCGTTATGAAATGAAGTATAGGATGACAAGGTGGCAGAGGCGGGCAGTGCTTGCAGCAATGCTTCCTTATATGAAACTAGATAACTATGGACACACAACAATTAGGAATATTTATTTTGATACAGACAGTTACAGGTTGGTACGAAATTCTATCGATAAGCCTGTCTACAAAGAAAAACTTCGTATTAGAAGTTATAAGCAAGTTTCGGCGCAGGATAAAGTTTTTATAGAACTTAAGAAAAAATATAATGATATTGTATATAAACGGCGCGAGTCACTATCTCAGCTTGAGACACTCGAATGGATTGTACGGGAGACACCATTTCCAAAGGCGACGCAGATTGGCAATGAGATTGATTATTTTTTTGAACACTATGAATCACTGAAACCAAAGGTATTTTTATCTTATGAGCGAGAAGCTTTTTATGCATTAGATGGCAGTGATTTTCGTGTGACATTTGATGAAAACATTCTTGCCAGACAGGAAGAGCTTTCGCTTTCAAGAGAAGTGTGGGGCGAGCCGTTAATGGACGAGAATAATGTGTTGATGGAAATCAAGACATCAGGATGTATTCCACTCTGGATGACGCGTGTGCTGACACAGGAAAAGCTGTATAAGACTTCTTTTTCTAAGTATGGGACTGCGTATGAGAAACTTATCTGTGGCGGGCAGCAGGAGACAGCAGCACATAGTTTTATTGCGTAGAATCTTAATTTTTGGGTATTATTTTTGGAGGATAAAGATATGTTGGAGACGATTTTCCGAGGATTATTTGATGCGGAGACAGCGAGCGTGATATCTGTGGCAGATTTTATGATTTGCATCATTAGTTCACTTGTTATAGGATGGATGATATCCGTAATGTATATGTACAAAAATACTTATTCCAGGAGCTTTATAGTGACGATTGCCACAATTCCAGCAATTGTGTGCGTGGTGATTATGATGGTAAATGGAAATGTCGGTGCAGGTGTGGCAGTAGCGGGTGCATTTAGTCTTGTGCGTTTCCGCTCCGCGCCCGGCACTGCAAAGGAAATTGGCGTATTGTTTATGGCGATGGGAGTGGGCATTATTACCGGAATGGGATATATTGCTTATGCATTTTTGTTTGTGGTAATTTTGGGGGGCATGGATTTGTTCTACGCACAGATTGACTTTGGGATAAAAAAACACCCTGCGTTACAACGGACGCTACATGTGACAATTCCAGAGGATTTGGATTATGTTGAAGTGTTTGACGATCTGTTTGCAGAATATACAGAAAAACATAGCCTTGTCAATGTCAAGACAACAAATATGGGGAGTCTGTTTAAATTGACTTACCAGATTACGTTTCGAGAGGCCAACGTGGAGAAAGCTTTTATTGATGCGGTGCGCTGCAGGAACGGAAATCTTGAGGTTGCACTTTCCAACCAGGAAAATGGCGAGGCAGAGATGATGTGAGAGAGGTGTAAGAATGAAAAGAAAGATGAATAAAAATCGATATTATAGGATTGCTTTGATTTGTATGCTTAGTCTGTGTACAACAGCATGTACAAACACTGCGTCAATAGAGAAAGAAAATGTAGAAACTACAAAAATAACTACAGAGGTCAATATTGATACGTCAAATTTATTTTCCAATCGTGACTTGAGCGGGGATTATGATGCAGCGAAGTGCGCCAACATTACGCTCTCAGATGAAGGCTGCAAAACAGATTCTAAAAATGTATTGGTTGATGGCAGTGTTATTACAATTACAGGGGAGGGAGATTATATTTTAAATGGCGTATTGAGTGATGGGCAAATTGTTGTTGATGTGGATAAGACAGAGAAAGTTCAGTTGGTGTTAGACGGTGTGAATATCACCTCAAAAACTTCTGCTGCCATCTATGTAAAAAAAGCGGATAAGGTGTTCGTGACGCTTGCAGACGGCACAGAAAATATACTAGCAAATGGCGATGTATTTGAGGCGGTGGATGACAATCAGATTGACGCTGTTATTTTTTCTAAAGATGACCTAACCTTGAATGGAACAGGTGCGCTCTCTATTCAATCCCCTGTAGGTCACGGGATTGTATCCAAAGATGACTTGGTTGTCACAAGTGGAAAGTATCAGATTTCAGCATCATCACACGGAATTACGGGCAAAGACAGCGTGGCAGTTGCGGACGGGGATTTTTATATTACGGCTGGGAAAACAGCAATTAAATCAGTCAATGACGATGATATAACCATGGGAAATGTTTATATTATGGGCGGAAAATACACACTGTCGGCAGGTACTAACGGAATTAATGCACTCAATACAATTCAAGTTTCAGACGGTGAGATCGTAGTAGAGCAGTCCTATGAGGGATTGGAAGCAAGAGTTATCAATCTATCAGGCGGTGAGATTACGATCACTGCACAAGATGATGGTCTGAATGCGACGGATAAGCGGACAGATACAGGCGCGGATTTGGACATAGATAGGTCGAGAGAAACAGATGCAGAGAATAGTGCCGCAGAGAAAAATCTTCGCGGAGAACATAGCGGCATGAGTAAATCGAATCCAGAAGCCAGTATCAATATTTCTGGTGGTGTGATTCATATCGATGCGGAAGGAGATGGTGTGGATTCAAATGGAACTCTTTCTGTGAGTGGCGGTGAGCTTTATGTGATGGGGCCTGCTAGTGGTCAAAACAGTGCATTAGACTATGATATGACCGCAGTTATCAGCGGAGGTATTGTGGTGGCAGCAGGACAAAGTGGCATGGCACAGAATTTTGGTGCGGACTCGACACAGGGGGCGATTCTTGTTAACACCCAGGAACAGAATGCGGCGGGCAGTGATATTATTTTACTTGATAGTGATGGGAAAGAACTTATTGCATGGACAATGCAAAAAAGTTATAATTCTGTAGTAATTAGCTGTCCAGAAATTCAGACAGGCAAAACTTATGCCATAATAACCGGCGAGATATCGACATCAGTTACAATGGATGGATTAATTTATGGGGAAGACAGCGGATTTGGTGGTGGAAAACAGGGATTTAGGAAGGGAGAGCGCCCAGAAGGAATGTCAGAACCGCCGAGCTTCAAGGAGGGAGAACGCCTAGAAGGAATGCCAGAACATCCAGAGCTCAAGGAGAGAGAGCGTCCAGAAGGAGTGCAAAAACCCTCAGATATTAAGGAATTGTAGAGAAATAGTATTGCATTTTTGCTCTATTTCTTATAAACTATGCATAGATTTAGCACAATTAATATTTTGTAATTGAACTATTAATCTATTTTTAATCTAAAACGCATTTTTGATTAATTTTGATTGTTTATGATAGTATCATCAACAGAGCACAAAAATAGCACTCTTGGATAGAGGGCAATATTGCGGAAGAAACAATCAAAAGGAGAGAAAATAAATGGATAATTTTGAAAAGGTAGAAAAACTAAGAGAGCACGCAAACGTATCTTATGAGGAGGCAAAGCAGGCATTGGAAAACAGCAACTGGGATATCCTTGACGCTATGATTTACTTAGAGCAGAGCGGCAAAGTGCATGGTCCAGAGCAGGCGAGTTACACAACACAGGCGGAGAAGGTAAAGATTGAGCTGGATGAAAAAGAGTGCAAATCAACTTTCTCTGACAATCTAAAGCGATTTGGCGATTGGTGTCTAGGATTGATTGATAAGGGAAACAATAATAGTTTCTGTGTGGAACGCGAGGATAGAGAGATTTTCCGAGTGCCGATTACCCTGTTAATAGTACTGATGTTCTTCTCGTTTTGGGTAGTAGTTCCATTGCTGGTGATTGGGCTGTTCTTTGATATGAGATATCACTTTTCTGGGCCAAATGTGAGAAGCGTTGACATTGATATTAACAAGGCGATGGATAGTGCTGCAGATGCAGCAGAGAGTATTAAAAATGAGTTTGGTAGCGCTGCAAAGGAAGAAGAGAAATAATTGGATATGGATGAGGCTGGCTAAAACAGATTAGCCAGTCTCTTTGTGTACTATGCACAGGTGTTTGGCAAGACATATAATTTCTATAATAGGTTTTGAGAGGCTATTTTATTTTGAGGAGGCAATAATGGCAGGGACAATATTGATTGTGGAGGATGAGGAAAAAATAGGGCGTTTTTTAGAGCTGGAGCTTTTGCATGAGGGCTATGAGGTTATGAAGGCTGTAAACGGCAGGGACGGCTTGGAAAAAGCGCAGAGTGGCAAGGTGGATTTGGTAGTGCTGGACGTAATGCTTCCTGAGTTAAACGGGTTCGAGGTATTACGCCGGTTGCGAAAGAATTCGGATATTCCCGTTATCATGCTTACAGCACGTGACGAGGTGATGGATAAGGTTGCGGGGTTGGATGGCGGAGCGGATGATTATATGACAAAGCCGTTTGCGATAGAGGAGTTGTTAGCCCGTATTCGGTTGGTGCTCAAAAAGCGCGGTGGTGCGATTAGTTTGGACAAAAATCAGTTCAGTGTTGGAAAACTTAGAATGGATGTGCAGCGCTACGAGGTTTCCTATGATGGAAAACGGGTGGAATTGACGCACAGAGAATTTGAACTTTTGCGTGTGTTGCTCGAAAACAAAAATATAGTGATATCGAGAGATACCTTATTAGAAAAAGTTTGTGGATATGATTACATGGGAGAGACAAATATTATTGATGTGTATGTGCGATACCTTCGGAGTAAACTTGATGATGTGTTTCAAGTGAAGATTATTCAAACAGTGCGTGGAGTGGGGTATTGTATTAAAGATGAAAGCTGAAAAAAAAGAAAATAATAATAGGAACAGTAAAAATAATTTTGGCAAAAAAAACAAACCATATGACACTGTGCGGGTGACTTCCATTGCTAGAAAGATAAATCTGAATAATGTGGGGCGTATGTTCCTTGCATATATTGGAATGGATATGCTGGTATTATTGATACTTGCGGCTATTTTTGTGATTGGTATGGATTTGCAGATGACAGGAAATTTTTCGATATCCTATAACAGAGAGTTTTTCTATAACAGGGATTTGTGGAAGGTGAGATACACTGTTTCGGATACGGCAAATAATATCCTGTATCAGGTGCCGATTGGGATTTGGCTTGGGTTGTTGCGCATTGGAGGAGTGGTTGTCTTAGTGGCGCAAATATTTGATTTAATTACGATGGCTTTTTCTGGAACAGCGCAGGTGCGCAGAGAGCTAAGACCGTTAAATCAGATTGCGGCGCGGGCACAAGAACTTAGCCAGATAGCATTTGATGAGACAAAATACCATAGCTTGGAAGATGCAATAACGAATTTAAAGGTGGAGGCTATGGAAAATGGAATCCACATGCACGATAAGGATTTACAAGGAATTGAGACAGCCTTAAATGGACTGCTTGAAAGGATTCGTGTATCCTACAAGCAGCAGACACAGTTTGTGTCAGACGCTTCACATGAGTTGCGCACACCCATTGCTGTTATACAGGGATATGTCAATATGCTTGACCGATGGGGAAAAGAAGACACAGCAATTCTTGAGGAGTCTATTGAAGCAATTAAAAATGAGTCCAATCATATGCAGAAGTTGGTGGAACAACTTTTGTTTCTGGCAAGAGGGGATTCTAATCGGCAAAATCTTGATATGAAAATTCATGGATTGAACAGTATTATGCGGGAAGTTTATGAAGAGTCTTTAATGATAGATGAAAAGCATCGCTATCGCTTTGAGGAGTCGGGAGTTGTTCAAGTCTATGGAGACAGCGATATGCTAAAGCAGTCCGCAAGAATATTAATTGACAATGCTGCAAAGTACACAAAACAGGGAGAGGAGATTCTCATTCGTGTTGGCGCATGGAGGGATGGCGCGCCATTTTATGGAATACAGGACAATGGGATTGGCATGTCACAGGAGGATGTGGCACATGCATTTGACCGCTTTTATCGCGCTGACTCTGTGCGAAACAGCAAGACAGGCGGGACAGGACTTGGGCTTTCGATTGCAAAATGGATTGTTGATAAACATCAAGGATATTATGATATTGTGAGTCGAGAAGGATTGGGAACACGATTTAGTGTGGTGTTTCCTAATGCAGATGGATTGCATCCCTAAAAATATTAGAGATGTAATCCATCTTTATGTACGCGGATGCTACTTTATTCACCTGTCAGATTTTGGTACAATTTCGTTCATTGAAAGCGTAAACAGCAACATATTCGCACACAAAATGCGAAAGGTCACGCATTTTGGCGCACGATTTTTACTATTTTGATGAACAAGTGAACAGTAACCAGTAACTACCAAAATGAAGAATCAAAGTAAAAGAAAACTTGCTATTGGATATATCGTCATATATAATAAGAATAGGAAAGAAGAGAATTAATTATGTGGTTTATATTTGCGCTGTTGTCTGCACTGTTTGCGGCATTGACTTCTATTTTGGCAAAGGTTGGAATTGTGGGAGTGAACTCGAATCTTGCGACTGCTATCAGGACAGTAGTTGTTGTGGTGATGGCGTGGGGTATGGTTTTTTTGACAAATGCGCAGAGCGGTATCACACAAATAGGAAGAAAAAGTTGGATTTTTCTTATTTTATCGGGGATTGCGACAGGGGCTTCTTGGTTGTGCTACTATCGCGCATTGCAGCTTGGGCAGGTTTCTAAAGTCGTTCCAATTGATAAATTGAGTGTTGTCATCACACTGGTGCTTGGATTTGTATTTTTGCATGAGCAGTTTAGTGCCAAGTCGCTGATTGGGTGTATTTTAATTGGTGCTGGAACGCTGGTGATGGTGCTTTAAATGAAATACTTTATGGAGATTGATACAAAAAGTTACATCTGGTAACGGGAGGGTATTATGGCATTTACACATTTGCATGTGCATACGGAGTACAGTCTGCTTGACGGCTCCAACAAAATTAAGGAATATGTCAAGCGCGTAAAGGAGCTTGGTATGGATAGCGCGGCAATCACAGACCATGGTGTTATGTACGGCGTGATTGATTTTTATAAGGAAGCAAAGGCAAATGGTATTAAGCCAATTCTTGGGTGCGAGGTTTATGTCGCGCCCAACTCGCGTTTTGACAAGGAAGTCGGCGGAAAGGAAGACCGTTACCATCATTTAGTATTGTTGGCGGAAAATAATGTTGGCTATGCCAATTTAATGAAAATTGTAAGCAAAGGCTTTACGGAGGGATATTATTATAAACCACGTGTGGATATGGAGGTTTTAGAGCAATATCATGAGGGCATTATTGCGCTCTCTGCCTGTCTTGCAGGTGAGGTGCCGAAGCTGTTGACGAAAGGATTATACCAAGAAGCAAAAAAAATCGCGCTCAAGTATGAACAGTGTTTTGGTAAGGGCAACTATTTCTTTGAGTTGCAGGATCATGGAATTCCAGACCAGCGGACGGTTAACACAGCACTGTTGCGTTTGAGTAAGGAATTGGACATACCACTTGTGGCGACAAATGATATTCATTACACATATGCGGAGGACGTCCAGTCACACGATATTTTGCTCTGTATTCAGACTGCAAAAAAGGTTTCTGATGAGGATAGAATGCGTTATGAGGGAGGACAGTATTATGTAAAGAGTGAGCTTGAGATGCGTGGATTGTTTCCCTATGCACAGCAGGCGATTGACAATGCAGCGCTGATAGCAGATCGCTGCAATGTGGAGATTGAATTTGGTGTGACGAAGCTGCCAAAATTTGAGGTGCCCGAAGGATATGATTCGTGGAGTTATCTCAATAAGCTCTGCACAGATGGATTAAACGAGCGTTATCCTAATGATAATGGCGATATTCGGGAAAAGCTAGACTATGAGTTGAATGTTATTCAGAAGATGGGATACGTGGATTATTTCTTGATTGTATGGGATTTTATTAATTGGGCAAGAGAGCATGATATTCCAGTTGGGCCAGGGCGTGGATCGGCAGCAGGAAGTATTGTGTCGTATTGCCTCCATATCACAAATATTGATCCGATACGTTACAGTCTTCTGTTTGAGCGTTTTCTAAACCCCGAGCGTGTATCCATGCCAGATATCGATATTGATTTTTGCTATGAGCGCAGGCAGGAAGTGATTGATTACGTCAGTGAAAAGTATGGACATGATAAGGTAGTACAGATTGTAACATTTGGTACAATGGCTGCAAAAGGTGTGATACGAGATGTTGGGCGTGCGTTGGATCTTCCCTATAATTATGTGGATGGGATTGCAAAGATGATACCAAATGAAAACAATGCACCAGTTAACATCACGCGCGCGTTGGATATGAATCCAGAGTTTCGGACTCTATATCAACAAGACGATCAGGTTCGATATCTGATCGATATGTGCAAAAGGCTGGAGGGACTGCCACGCCATACTTCCATGCACGCGGCAGGTGTTGTTATCTGTCAGAAACCTGCAGATGAATTTGTTCCGCTATCCCGTGGAAGTGATGGTGCTATTACAACACAGTTTACAATGACCACAATTGAGGAACTGGGATTGTTAAAAATGGATTTTTTGGGTCTGCGCACATTGACCGTAATTAAAGATGCAGTGGACAATGTGGAGAAAACCACAGGCATTCATATTGATATAGATCATATTGATTATGATGACAAGAAAGTGCTGGCTTCTCTTGGAACTGGAAAGACGGACGGCGTGTTCCAGCTTGAAAGTCAGGGCATGAAAAATTTTATGAAAGAATTAAAGCCCCAGAACCTAGAGGATATCATTGCTGGTATTTCACTTTATCGCCCTGGACCAATGGATTTTATCCCAGCATATATCCGAGGGAAAAATAACCATGACGCTGTTACATATGCTTGTCCACAGTTAGAACCGATTTTATCACCTACCTATGGTTGTATTGTCTATCAGGAACAGGTGATGCAGATTGTGCGTGACCTTGGTGGATATACTTTAGGGCGTAGTGATTTGGTGCGGCGTGCTATGAGCAAGAAAAAGAAATATGTTATGGAGCAGGAGCGCAAAAATTTTGTGCATGGCAATGCAGAAGAAGGCGTTCCAGGTTGTGTAGCATGTGGGATTTCAGAGACTGTGGCCGATCAGATTTATGGAACCATGATGGATTTTGCCAGGTATGCATTTAACAAATCGCATGCGGCGTGCTATGCGGTTGTCGCTTACCAGACAGCATATCTGAAATATTATTATCCAGTCGAATTTATGGCGGCTCTTTTGACATCAGTGATAGACAATGCTTCTAAAGTGTCAGAGTATATTATGACTTGTAAAAGCATGGGGATTCAGATTCTGCCACCGGATATCAATGAGGGGGAAAACGGGTTTTCCGTGTCAAATGGCGCAATTCGCTACGCGCTGAATGCAATTAAGAGTGTTGGAAAAACAGTGATTGACGGAATTACCCATGAGCGGAAGGAACATGGAAAATATCAGGATTTAAAGGACTTTATAGAGCGTACACAGGACGTTGATATCAACAAGCGCGCTATTGAAAATTTTATTAAGGCAGGTGCATTTGACAGTTTTGGTGCAACTAGAAAGCAGCTTATGAGTGTCTACGCGCAGATTCTTGACAGCATTGTACACACGAAACGTGGTGTGATGGCAGGACAGATATCACTGTTTGATATTGTTTCGGAGGAGGACAAGAAGGAACTTGAAATTCCAATGCCAAATGTTGGGGAATATGAGAAGGAACTATTGCTTAGTTTTGAGAAGGAAGTGCTAGGCTTTTATGTCAGTGGGCACCCAATGGAAGAATATCAAACTTTATGGGAAAAGCGTATCACGGCAAAGACTTCGGATTTTTATCTTGATGAGGAAACAGGGCAGACGCATGTGGAAGACAATGCAAAGGCAGTGATAGGTGGTATGATTATGGATAAAAAGATAAAATATACCAAGCAGAACAAGATTATGGCATTTCTCACATTGGAAGATTTGGTGGGCAGTGTGGAAGTTGTCGTATTTCCCAATGCATATGAAAAGTACTCGTCAAAACTTTTGGAAGAAAATAAGGTGTTTATTGAAGGCAGAGTGAAAGTGGAAGATGAGCGGGACGGCAAATTAATCTGCGAGCAGATTACTGCATTTGATGAGATTCCAAGAAAGGTTTGGCTCAAGTTTCCAGACATGAATACTTATATGAGTAAGGAATTGACTTTGTTTGATGCGATCTATGAATCAGAAGGGATAGATAATGTTATTATATATATAGAAGAAACACGTCAAAAGAAGACGCTGCCACCCAACCGAAATATAAAGGCGGACAGAGCAGTTCTCGACAAATTGCGAAATTTGTTTGGGGAGGAGAACGTCAAAGTGGTAGGATAATGTTCTTGACAAATTATTTCTTAATAATTTTTAAAAATAAGATATGATAAAAAATTATCAATAAATATTGTAATATAAGAAAAAAAGGTTTAAAATATTTATGATTACGTGGACGATACGGATTATATCATGCAAACATGTTTTAAGCTGGCGGGCGAAACAGGGGATATTTTTATATAACAGGAGGTAAAACGATGTCTAGTGAAATTAAGACAATAGGTGTATTGACAAGTGGGGGGGATGCACCGGGAATGAATGCTGCAATCCGTGCAGTGGTAAGGAAAGGTTTGACGAACAGTGTAAAAGTGAAGGGAATCAAGCGTGGCTACATGGGACTTCTCAATGAAGAGATAATTGACATGGAAGCTTACAGTGTAGCTGATATTATCCAAAAGGGGGGCACAATTCTTGGCACAGCAAGATGTCTTGAATTTAAGGAAGAGAATATACAACAGATGGCTGCAGAAATTTGCCACAAACATGGAATTGATGGTCTTGTTGTGATTGGCGGTGATGGTTCTTACAGAGGGGCACAGGGACTTGCAAGACATGGCATTAATACAGTTGGTGTGCCAGGGACCATTGACCTTGACATTGCATGTACAGAGTATACAATTGGTTTTGACACTGCGATCAACACCGCGATGGAGGCGATTGATAAGGTAAGAGATACCTCTTCTTCTCATGAGCGCTGCTCTATTATTGAGGTTATGGGAAGACATGCTGGTTATATTGCTCTCTGGACAGGCGTTGCCAACGGTGCAGAAGATATTCTTATGCCAGAGAAGTATAATTATGACGAACAGGAATTGATTAACAATATTGTCAGAAGCAGAAAGAAAGGAAAGACACATCATATTATTGTCAATGCAGAAGGTATTGGTCACTCTACATCAATGGCAAAGAGAATTGAGGCAGCAACAGGAATTGAGACAAGAGCGACAATTCTTGGCTATTTGCAGCGCGGCGGCAATCCGACCTGTAAGGACAGATTCTACGCGTCGATTATGGGTGCGTATGCGGCAGACATTCTCTGTGATGGCAAATCAAACAGAGTTGTAGCATATAAGCATGGTTCCTTTGTGGATTATGATATTGAGGAAGCACTGAATATGAAAAAAGGAATTGATGAATATCAGTTTGATATCTGCCGGAAGTTGTCGAGATAAGAAATGATATAGAAAGGAAAAAAGTCAAACATATTTTTGTGTTTGGCTTTTTCTTTATATTTAATTAAATAACATTGTAGGTTAAACTTAAACTATAAATTTACTTTTTTATGCATACAGGTTTCTTTATTTTATTGCAAATCTATTACATTTTATGATAAAAGAAATGATTTTACGATGCTCTTGTTTTATATAGCAAAAGTGATATAATTAACATTGGTCTGTAACATTAAAAAAGATAAAAAGTAAAGGATAAAAAATATCATGGCGTTAGATTTAAATAATAAAAAACCAAAAGCCAAAAAGTCAACTACGAGGCTAATTGCATTTGGCTTTGCAATGATTATTCTAATAGGATCACTGTTGCTTACGCTGCCTTTTGCGAATAAGTCCGGTCAAGGAAATTTCTTGAATGCACTTTTTACAGCGACTTCTGCGACTTGTGTGACAGGACTTGTTGTCGCAGATACTTATCAGAATTGGACTACCTTCGGACAGCTTGTCATACTTTGTATGATACAGGTTGGCGGTTTAGGGTTTATGACTATTGGTGCTTATATTTCTGTGCTTCTTAAGAAGCGTATTGGATTGCAGGAGCGGGAACAGTTGCAGGAGAGTGTTAACGCGCTGGAGATCGCAGGGGTTGTCCGTCTGGTTAAAAAAATTGTTCAAGGAGCACTTTGCATTGAATTTTTGGGGGCGATACTGCTTGCACTTCGGTTTGTACCGCGCTTTGGAACAATTAAGGGAATTTATTTTTCCCTGTTTCATGCGGTATCCGCGTTTTGTAATGGTGGTTTTGATTTAATGGGAACTGACGAGGCATATTCTTCTCTGGTTGCATTTGAGGGAGATGTGTTAGTAAATCTTGTGATAGTGACTTTGATTATAGTGGGGGGAATTGGTTTTATTGTTTGGGATGATGTGGCGCGCAACAAGTGGCATTTTAGGCGTTATCTATTGCACAGTAAAATTGTGATTACTGTGACGTTTCTATTGACTGTGCTTGGTACAATTCTGTTTTTAATCACAGAAAAAGATGCGGCTTTTGCAGGTATGAATCCACTGGAAAGATTTTTGGGCGCTTTGTTCTCCTCTGTCACACCAAGAACGGCAGGGTTCAATTCTGTAGATACAGCGGCATTGTCAAACTCAGGAAAATTATTGACAATGGTAATGATGTTTATTGGTGGAAGTCCGGGTTCCACAGCAGGTGGAGTGAAGACAACCTCAATGGTGGTACTGTTATTTTATGCTGTGGCGATGATATTGAATAAGGAGGATATTAACCTTTTTGGAAGGCGTCTGACAGATGAAGTCGTAAAAAAAGCAAATGCAGTTGTAGTAATCAATGCTACGCTGACAATTATAGCAACTGTTATTATAATGGCATTACAACCGTTATTGAATTTTGAAGATGTTTTGTTTGAGGTGCTTTCCGCTATTGGAACTGCTGGAATGACTGTGGGTATCACGAGAGACTTAAATATAATATCACGAGTTATTATAATTGTGTTAATGTATTGTGGGCGACTGGGAAGCCTTTCTTTCGCACTGGTGTTTGCGCAGAAAAATACTTCTGCGTCCGTCCGTCAGCCGCAGGAAAAAATAATTGTGGGATAAAAGGAGATTGAAATGAAATCGATATTGATTATTGGAATGGGTCGTTTTGGACACCATTTGGCAAAAAATTTTTTAGAGCATGAGCATGATGTTATGATTGTGGATGAGGATGAGGAGAAGTTAGAGGACATGGTACCCTATGCGACAAGCACTAGAATTGGGGATTGCACCAATGAGGAAGTGCTAAAGAGTATTGGGGTTAGGAATTTTGATGTGGTGTTTATATGTATTGGTACAAATTTTCAGAGCAGTCTGGAAATCACAAGTCTTGTGAAAGAGTTAGGGGCAAAACGGGTGATCAGCAAAGCGACCAGGGATATTCAGGCAAAATTTTTGCTGCGAAATGGTGCAGATGAGGTTATTTATCCTGATAAAGATATTGCGGAAAAATGGGCGGAGCGTTATAGTCTTGACAATCTTTTTGATTACATTGATTTGCCAGGCGCTTTTGGCATCTACGAGGTGCCACCACTTAAGGAGTGGGTTGGCAAGAGTATTCGGGAGTCTGATATTGCTGCAAAACATAAGATTTCTATACTTGGTATTAAGAAAAAGCATGAGGAGGAAATGAGTGTTATGCCTTCCGCAGATTACATTATTCGGGAGACAGATCACTTGATGGTGATGGCAGGAAATGAGGTTGCAGAGAATTTGCTCAAGCAGAATCGAAATAAGTTTGCCACTCCATCATGGCGCAAATAGCGAAATATCGTTTTATTGATGATTCAAATTTTTTGTAGTTGATGTTGCGAGAAGATTACAAGCGACTTTAGGGAAGAGAGGAAACAATGATATCTAGCACAGTAAACAATAAAGTGAAACGGCTCGTGGCGTTGACACAGAAGGCGAAAGCGCGCAGGGAAGAGCAATGCTTTGTAGTAGAGGGGACACGAATGTTTTGTGAAGCGCCAGCAGATTGGATTCGGGAGGTCTATGTCTCAGAATCGTTTTTGCACCGCTGTGAGAACGAAGCAAACACAGAGATAAGATGTATTCTGAACCGTCATTCGTATGAAGTGTTTACAGACAATGTGTTTCAGAAAGTTTCTGATACGCAGACACCGCAGGGGGTGCTCTGTGTTCTTTCCATGCCGCAGTATGATCTGACAGAATGGATTGAGAAATGGACTGCTGATAGGAAAAAAGCACCCTTGCTTGTGCTTCTTGAGGATTTGCAGGACCCTGGAAATTTAGGGACAATACTGCGAGCAAGTGAGGGAGCGGGTGTAGATGGGGTGATTTTGACTAGACAGACAGCAGACATCTTTAATCCAAAAGTAATCCGTGCGACGATGGGGTCTATTTATCGTGTGCCGTTTTTTATTGTGGACACTTTAATTGAAATAGTGGAGCTTTTAAAGAAAAAAGGAGTGGCAGTTTATGCTGCACATCTCGATGACAGTGTGGCGTATGACATGCTGGATTATACGCAGCCGACTGCTTTTCTGATTGGAAATGAGGGGAGCGGTCTTCAGCGGGAGACAGCAGAGCGCGCAACACAGTATATTAAAATTCCTATGGCAGGGAGAGTGGAGTCGCTCAACGCTGCGATAGCAGCGGCAATTTTAATGTACGAGGCAGCAAGACAGAAGCGCTAGTATAAAATGATGCATACAGCGGCTGGCGCGATACTTAGGAACTGTTAAAGAATTAATCTCTACATCTGACTTGTCTAAATCTTCTTATGCCGCGGTATCTGCAAAGTTAATTCTTTAACAGTTCCTTACGGCAAATTTGATTAACTGTAAATATAATTATTACACATTCTTTACAGAGATATAATGAATATAAAGGATATTTGCATTTTTCTAGAATAGAAAGTGAGGAGAAATATGAAGAAAATTGGTTTTATAGGGTTGGGAAATATGGCTTCTGCTATGATTGGAGGAATGTTGAACACAGGATTGTTTGAACAAGGAGCAATCATTGGTTCTGCCAAGACGCAGGAGACAGCGGATAGAATAGCGAAAAAATTTGGAATTTCCACAGGGACAGATAATGCGTTGACTGCGCAGGAGGCAGATGTTTTAATTCTTGCTGTCAAGCCAATATTTTTGTCGGAGGTGATTGCGGGGATTAAAAATTTTGTGGACGATAATACGCTAGTGATTTCGATTGTGGCAGGAAAATCCATTTCTTGGATTGAGCAAGCGTTTGGCAAAAATCTGCGCTTAATCCGTTGTATGCCCAATACTCCTGCAATGGTGGGCGAGGCATGTACTTGCATTTGCACAAAAGAAGACGTGGCGGAATCAGACAAGGAGACAGTGCTTCAAATCATGAGCAGTTTTGGTAGGGCGAGCATTCTTCCAGAACGCTTGATGGACGGGTTCATTGGCGTGGCAGGAAGCGCTCCGGCGTATGTATTTCTTTTTATTGAAGCGATGGCGGATGCGGCTGTGATGGCGGGACTGCCAAGAAATCAGGCGTATGAATTTGCAGCGCAGACAGTACTTGGCAGTGCGAAGATGGTGCTTGAGACAAAAATGCACCCAGGTGTACTTAAGGATATGGTATGTTCTCCTGCTGGAACAACGATTGAGGCGGTAAAAGTGTTAGAGGAAAAAGGATTGCGGGCAGCAGTGATTGATGCGGTCGGAGCATGTGTTGAAAAATCTAAGAACTTGTAATAAACAGATGGAATAAAATAACATAACAATCACTATTTATTAAAAACAGGAGTTCGAGACTTGACAAGTCGCGAACTCTTTGCTATTATATAAAATCGTAATAGGTGTTAATAAATACGTAACATTTTGTTGCAAAAATGTAATGATGTAATAAAACATCATTGTCAAGGAATGGAGCAGATTATGAAGACAAATTGTAAAAAGTGGAAATACCTGCTTTGCGCTATGGCAGTTATGACCGCGTTTTCGTCCAGTCCATATAGTACATTGGCGGCAGATATGCAAGTGCGCTTTATGGATGACATGGACAAAAAACAGGAAACCACATCAGACAAGATGAATTCAGCAGAAAACAAAAGTGTGTTTGCGGTGACAGCAGGTGCAGCAGATGTCCTGGATAAACAGGATTTCCATGTCACAAGGGCGGTTGTTGCAGATACAGGTGCTTCAGAGACAGAACGTTTGGAGAGAGGCATTACTAAGAAAAGTAATGCGTTGGTCGCATTTGCAAAAGGAATGATGGTTTTACAGCCAGAATTGTTGCCAGAGTCTAATTTAGTGATGGCAAAGGTCAATGAGTATGCCAATATCAGAAAAGATGCAGCGCAGGATTCTGAAAAGGTTGGTGTGCTCTATAAAGATTGCGGCGGGGATATTTTAGAGAAAAATGACGAATGGACAAAAATAAAGTCCGGTGATGTGACCGGGTGGATAAAAAATGAGTATCTGTATTTTGGAAAAGAGGCGGAGGAGCTCGCAAAAGAAGTGGGTGTTCTGACAGCGTATTCTAATACAGAGACACTGAGAGTTAGAAAAGAGCCAAGTCTCGAAGCTGGGATAGTCGGTTTGCTTGCTGACGGTCAGGCTGTGGAAGCGATTGCAGAAGAAGGGGACTGGGTAAAAGTCAGCTATGAGGGTGCGACTGGATATGTTGCTGCGGAGTATGTTCGCGTAGAATTTGGCGTTGATACAGCAGAGTCTATGGAGACGATCAAAGCGAGAGAAGAAGCGGAGCGCGCCCGCGCGGCAGCGGCTGCGGAAGCAAAACGTGTACAGCGGAAAGAGGCTGTGATGGCGACGGCATCAGAGCTTGAGATTCTTGCGGCATTGATTCAGTGTGAAGCAGGAGGAGAGCCATATGAGGGGCAGGTTGCTGTAGGTGCAGTTGTGATGAACCGTGTGCGAAGCGGCGGTTATCCGAACAGCATTACAGAGGTGATCTATGCGTCGGGACAGTTTGTGCCTGCGTCAGGAGGTCGTATGGAGTCCTTGATTCTGAATAAAACAACAAGAGCTTCTTGCGTGCAGGCTGCACAGGAGGCGATCAATGGCGCATGTAATGTCGGTGATGCATTACATTTCAGAAGAAATAATGGCAGACCTGGACTTGTGATTGGGAATCATGTATTCTGGTAAGGAACTGTCCAGAAATAACAGGTACAGCTTGCGCAGAATATTTCTGAATAGTTCCTAATTGCATCTTGTTTTAAAAATGTAAGAGGAGGTTACAATTCAAACCCGTACCATGTCTGGCGTTGGTGTAATTGTAACAGGAGGAAGCGTAGTTCGCAAAAGAACTGCGCTTTTTCTTGCCCCTTTGAAAAAATTGTAGTAGAATACAAATAATTGATAATTTGTAACAGTTCAGCGGATTATCTGAACTGTTACAATAATTTTGACATAGGAGGGAATAGTGGTATGGATTTAAAGGGACGGAATTTTTTGACATTAAAAGATTTTACGCCGGAGGAGATTACATATCTGGTTGATTTGGCGGCGGATTATAAGGATAAAAAGAAAAAGGGCATTTTGCACGACACGCTTCGCGGCAAGAATATTGCCTTAATCTTTGAGAAGACGAGCACACGCACGCGCTGTTCTTTTGAGGTGGCGGCACATGACCTTGGCATGGGGACGACATACTTAGACCCATCAGGGTCTCAGATTGGAAAGAAAGAATCTATCGCGGATACAGCGCGCGTACTTGGCAGAATGTACGAGGGAATTGAGTATCGTGGATATGAGCAGGCAATAGTGGAAGAGCTTGCAAAATATGCAGGTGTTCCTGTTTGGAATGGACTGACCAATGAATATCACCCAACACAGATGCTTGCAGACATGCTTACGATTAGAGAGCATTTTGGACATCTCAAAGATATTCGACTGACCTATATGGGAGATGCTCGCTATAATATGGGCAATTCCTTGATGATAGTATGTGCGAAATTGGGAATGCACTTTACAGCGTGCACAGCAAAGGAATATTTTCCAGAGGAGACACTTGTGGCGCAGTGCAGGGAATACGCGGCGCAGTCTGGTGCGACCATCACTCTTACAGAGGACGTGGATGCAGGGACAAAAAGAGCAAATGTTATTTATACAGATGTATGGGTTTCGATGGGCGAGCCAGAGGAAGTTTGGGAGGAGCGCATCACAAAACTTTCTCCCTACAAGGTGACAAAAGCTGTTATGGATAACGCAGGGGAAAAGGCTGTGTTTTTACATTGCCTGCCTGCATTTCATGATTTAAAAACAAAGATTGGTAAAGAGCAGGGAGAAAAATATGGTTTTACTGAACTGGAAGTGACAGACGAAGTGTTTGAGTCGGCACAGTCGTTGGTGTTTGAAGAAGCGGAAAACCGTATGCATACTATAAAGGCAGTGATTGCGGCGACCCTCGGCGCAGTGTGATAGGATATTTAAAAAATGCTATTCGGATAGTTTGATATGTAGAAGAATACATAATATAACATATGTTATTAATGAGTTGAAACTGGACAACATGGGAGCATTGTTGCATGAAAAATGAAGAAATACTGAAAAAGTTACGCGATGCTAAGGGATTTGTGAGCGGTCAGGAATTGTGCGAATATTACGGTGTGTCACGCACTGCCATTTGGAAAGCGGTTCGACAGCTTGAAAAAGATGGATATGTGATTGAGGCGCAAAATAATAAAGGTTATCGCCTTGTAGAAAACAATAATGCAGATTTGTTTTCTAAGGTGGAGATTGAAAGCAGAATAGAAACAAAATGGGTCGGAAGAAATCTTATTTTTCACAAGGAAACCGGATCGACAAACATTGACGCAAAGGAACTTGCAGAGAGAGGGGAAGCGGCGGGCACTGTAGTAGTGGCGGACATGCAGACCACAGGGCGTGGACGGCGCGGCAGAGGTTGGGTATCTCCGGCTGGAAAAGATATTTATATGACAATTCTGCTACGGCCTCAATGTAGACCTGATAAGGCTTCTGTGTTGACGCTTGTGATGGCGCTTGCTGTTGTGAAGGCTGTTTCAGAGCAGATACCGCAAGCGTGCGGTATTAAGTGGCCCAATGACATTGTGGTCAACGGGAAAAAGGTTTGTGGAATTTTGACCGAGATGAGCGCGGAGCTGGATGGGATTCACTACGTTGTTATCGGGGTGGGTATTAATGTAAATCAAGAGTTTCTTGCGGAGGAAATACAGGAGACGGCAACTGCACTGTGCATTGAGAGCGGGCAGCAGATAAACCGCGCAACATTGGCGGCGCGTGTACTTTTTTATTTTGAAAAATATTATGCTATTTTTGAACAGAATTGGGATTTTTCTGGTTTGGTGAACGAATACAATCAGTTTTTGGTCAATCGGGACAGAGAAGTGCGTGTGCTTGACCCAAAAGGTGCGTTTCAAGGTATTGCGCGCGGGATTAATGAAAAGGGTGAGCTGCTTGTCGAGCGGGAAAGTGACGGCGAAATAGTTTTGGTTTATGCTGGTGAGGTGTCAGTGCGCGGCCTCTATGGCTATGTGTGATATGAAAAAGAAAGTATTTTTCGATAGGCTATTTTTTGAATGACAAACAGCTTGGAGGAATATTATGGAAGAGAGCGGGAACCGCATCGTTTTGTGTGGGGCAAATGCCTACGAGCAAAAATATTATTTTAATGAAAAGTTTAACAATATCCCTGAATCTATCAAGGAGGAATTGCATATTATATGTGTGTTGTTCACTGAGGAAGTTGGCGGTGTGTTTACGATTGTCTTTGAGGAGAATGGAAGTGTGAGCCTTGAGACAGACGCCTACGAGGAGGATATTTTATATGACGAGATTAGCAGCGGGCTTTTAATCAGGGAGATCCGAATGCAACGGCAGGAACTGTTAGAGCTATTGAGTCTTTACTACAGGGTGTTTGCACTCCACGAGCCTGTCGATACTCTAATCAGAGAAGAATAGAAACAAGTTTATAGATGAAATTTTAAGGAGAATGAAAGTCACAGAAGAAGTTTTCAAAAATGTTTTTCCGAGAGGGAGATTGAATATGATTTTAGTAGTTGATGTAGGAAATACAAATATTACATTTGGTGTATATGACAGAAAAAATCTAGTCACGACGTTTCGCCTGATGGCAAAGACGCAGCGGACTTCGGACGAATATGGCGTATTAATTACAGAACTGTTGTCCAAAAATCACGTCAACACAAAGGGAATTGAAGGTACGATTATTGCAAGTGTTGTGCCGAATGTAATGCACGCGCTCACGGGCGGCATTAAGCGCTATGTGGCAGAAAAGCTTATGATTGTGGGAGTTGGTGTTAAGACGGGAATAAAAATTGTGACAGAAAATCCAAAAGAAATTGGACCAGATAGAATTGTTGATGCGGTGGCGGCATATGAATTATATGGGGGGCCAGTGCTCGTCTTGGATTTTGGTACAGCGACGACCTATGACCTTGTGAATGAAAATGGATGCTTCTGCGCTGGAATTACTGCGCCAGGTATTCGTATTTCAGCGAAGGCATTGTGGGAGGACGCGGCAAAACTTCCAGAGATTGAGATTAAAAAGCCAGCGTCAATCCTTGCGCAGGAGACAATTTCAAGTATGCAGGCAGGGCTTGTATATGGGCAGATTGGGCAGACAGAGTACATTGTAAACCGTGTGCGAAAAGAGACTGGCTATGAAAACCTGAAAGTAGTGGCGACGGGGGGACTTGGGCGTATTATAGCGGAAGAGACAGACGTGATACAGGAGTATAATAGTGCATTGACGTTGGAGGGACTAAGGATTATCTATGAAAAGAACAACAGATAGCGCAGCGGACAGGCGGCTGAAAATTGGCAACGTCGTACTGGAAAATAATATTATGCTCGCACCGATGGCAGGGGTTACAGACCTGCCATTTCGACTGATTTGCAAAGAGCAAGGTGCTGGTCTTTTGTGTATGGAGATGGTGAGTGCCAAGGCAGTACATTTTCATAATAAAAATACAGAAGCTCTGATGGAAATACATCCGAATGAATTGCCTGTCTCATTGCAATTGTTTGGATCGGAGCCTGATATTATGGCGGAGACGGCAAAACGCATTGAGGAGCGTCCATTTGCAATATTGGATATTAATATGGGGTGTCCAGTTCCCAAGGTCGTCAACAATCACGAAGGCAGTGCATTGATGTTAGAACCAAAACTTGCAGGCAAAATTATTTATGCAGTTTCTCACGCAATCAAAAAGCCAGTGACAGTTAAAATTAGAAAAGGTTTTGACGGTGCACGTGTCAACGCCGTTGAAATCGCTAGAATTGCCGAGGAGAACGGTGCATCAGCAATTGCAGTGCACGGCAGAACGAGAGAACAATACTATTCGGGAAAGGCTGACTGGGATATTATTCGTCAGGTGAAACAGGCAGTGTCCATTCCGGTTATTGGAAATGGTGATGTGACAGATGCATTGTCAGCACAACAAATGTTTCAGACAACGGACTGTGATGGAATTATGATTGGTAGGGCAAGTCGCGGAAATCCTTGGATATTTCACGAAATCAACCAATATTTAGACACTGGAATCCTTGCAGAGCGTCCGACGAAGAAAGAAGTCTGTAATACCATTTTAAGACATGCACAGTTGCAACGCGCATATAAAGGAGAGTATGTGGCAGTGCGTGAGATGCGAAAGCATGTAGCATGGTACACTACTGGATATCCACATTCCGCGAAGCTGCGCAGATTGGTGAATGAGATGCAGACTTATGCAGAATTGGTGGACGGCGTTCAAAATATGTTTGCAGAGCATGAGTAGGACATGATAAGAGTAACACGCAGCTAAAAGTTAACTGCTGTTATGTGAAGTGACAGAATCGTTTGTAAAATCTTGACACAATAGTCAAAAAAAGCTATAATAGGCTAGTTTATAGCATAGAATTGTTAATAATTTATCTTAATGTAAATTATGAATGAATAGAAGTAGTGAAAGGGAGTAGTTACTATGGAGACAAAGAAGAATTTGTTGACACGTGAAGGATTGAAAAAATATGAGGATGAGCTGCATGAGCTTAAAGTAGTCAAACGAAAAGAGGTTGCGCAGAAGATTAAGGAAGCAAGGGAACAAGGCGACCTTTCGGAGAACGCAGAGTACGATGCGGCGAAGGACGAGCAGCGCGATATTGAGGCGCGTATTGAGGAGCTTGAGAAAATCCTGAAAAACGTGGAAGTTGGAGATATGGACGAGGACGGACATGATCTGGATAAAGTGAGCTTTGGACTTGCAGTCAAAGTGAAAGACAATGAGTTTGAGGACGAGATGGAGTTTAAGATTGTGGGGGCAACGGAGGCAAACAGTCTAAAGGGAAGAATTTCTAACGAATCACCACTTGGAAAAGCGTTGATTGGTGCAAGAAGGGGTGATGTCGTCACTGTGGAGGCGCCAGCAGGTGTGATTGAGTATACAATATTAGACATTTACAAGCCAGAATAGGGAATAACAAAATTGTTTTAAGAGAATTTTTAAGGCGATAAAAGATACCATCTAAGAAATTCTAAAACTTTATTCCAGAGAGAATGAGAGGAGTGTTTTTGTGGCACAAGAGAATAATAATCAGAATAAGAATCAACAGCAAGATATCAACCAGCTTTTGAAGGTGCGCAGGGAAAAGCTCGCGGCATTACAAGAGGCAGGCAAAGACCCATTTCAGATTACAAAATTTGATGTTACCCATCACAGCCAAGAGGTGAAGGATAACTTTGACGCGCTGGAAGGAACACGTGTAACCATTGCGGGACGTATGATGTTTAAGCGTGTTATGGGAAAAGCTTCCTTCTGTAATATACAAGATTTAAAGGGCGATATTCAGTGTTATGTTGCAAGGGATAGTATTGGTGAGGAATCCTATGCAGATTTTAAGAAATACGATGTGGGAGATATTCTTGGCGTTAGCGGCGAGGTTTTCAGGACGAAAACAGGTGAGAAGTCCATTCATGCAGCTTCTGTCACACTGCTGTCAAAGAGTCTTCAAATTCTGCCTGAAAAGTATCACGGGCTGACAGATACAGATATGCGTTACAGACAGCGGTATGTCGATCTGATTATGAATGCGGATGTGAAGGAGACATTTGTCAAGCGCTCTAAAGTGCTTTCTAGCATTCGTCGTTACCTTGACGATCAGGGCTTTATGGAGGTGGAGACACCAATGCTTGTGTCAAATGCAGGCGGTGCTGCAGCAAGACCATTTGAGACGCATTTCAATGCGCTTGACGAGGACTTAAAGCTTCGTATTTCTCTGGAACTGTATTTAAAGAGATTGATTGTGGGCGGCATGGAACGTGTTTACGAGATTGGCCGTGTGTTCCGCAATGAAGGAGTTGACACAAGGCACAATCCAGAATTTACATTGATGGAACTTTATCAGGCGTATACCGATTATCATGGTATGATGGACTTGACGGAAAATCTCTACCGCTATGTAGCGAAGGAAGTGACTGGTTCGGAGATTCTTACTTACGGCGAGCATCAGATGGATTTGTCCAAGCCATTTGAGCGCATTACAATGGTGGATGCAGTCAAGAAGTATTCTGGCGTAGATTTCAATGAGATTCATACATTAGAGGAAGCAAGAGCGATTGCAAAGGAGAAACATATTGCGTTTGAGGAGCACCATAAGAAGGGGGATATCTTGAATCTCTTCTTTGAGGAGTTCGTGGAGGAGCACTTAATTCAGCCGACCTTTGTGATGGACCATCCGATTGAGATTTCCCCACTCACCAAGAAAAAGCCGGAGAATCCCGAGTATGTGGAGCGTTTTGAGTTCTTTATGAACGGTTGGGAAATGGCAAATGCCTATTCAGAGCTAAATGACCCAATTGACCAGAGAGCACGCTTTGCAGCGCAGGAAGAGCTACTGGCAGCAGGGGACGCAGAGGCAAACCATACAGACGAGGACTTTTTGAATGCGCTCTGCATCGGTATGCCGCCAACAGGAGGGATTGGATTTGGCATTGACCGCATGGTGATGATGATGACAAACTCACCTTCGATAAGAGATGTGCTCGCCTTCCCCACAATGAAAACTTTGGGTAAAGAAAACCAGTAAAATCAAATGTTTACGGTTAGAGGGAAGTAATTTCAGATTAGGCGGTATAGCCCCGATTACAAGGGCTGTACCGTCTTTTTGAGTTCCTATGCGCCTTGCCGTTTCGGTTGCATGTCAGAAAGGAAATTGAGTTCACCCACAAAGTTGAAAACAATATCTACTTTCTGTACCCGTTTCCCGTCCACCTTTTCCGGCGCATGGACTATGATTTTCTTGATAAATTCATTGACGATTGCGGGGGTGAGTTCCTTTATCCCCACATACTTGCGGATAATTGCGGCGAAGCTGTCAAAATCGCTCTTGTTCTGTTCGTAGGTATCGACTTTCTGCTGGTCTGCCTTGACCTTTTCTTCCAGTTCCCGCTGTTCCGCTTCATACTCTGCGGACAGCTTCAAAAACCTGTCGTGACTGATTGCACCGCTTATATCGTCCTCATAAATCCGCTTGAAGATACGGTCAAGTTCCGCTATACGCTTCCTCGCCTGTCCGACTTCACGCTTCCTGCGTTTCATCTCCTTTTCCGTTTCAGCGGAGCGCTGCTGATACATCATTTCATGGAAAGCCATGATGTCATCAAAGAAAAGGGCGGTCACGTCAAATATCCTGCTCCATACGATTTGCTTCAACACTTCCTCGCGGATAAAATGAGCCGTACAGCTTCCTGTATTGCTCTTGTACTTTGCACAGCGGTAATGGTCTTGTGAACCGTTAAAACTTTTGCAAGTAGCAAAATGTAGCTTACTCCCACAGTCCGCACAATATACCAAGCCGGAAAACAATCCCTGTCTGTCCGCTTTTGTGGGGCGGCGTTTGTTCGCTCTTAGTTCCTGTATCCGTTCAAAAACAGCGTCCTCTACAATCGCTTCATGGGTATTATAGAAAATTGCCTGCTGTTCTTTTGTGGTTGGAATCCGCTTCTTTAATTTGTGGGATTTGGAATAACTTTTGAAATTTACGGTATGTCCGCAATAGTCCATACGTTCCAAAATGCCAACAATCGTGCTGTCTTTCCAGTTGTACGGATTTTCGGGAAGTGCTTTCCCCTTTTTCTTTGCGTAGTGGGCTTTGGCAGTCAGTACCTTATCTTCTTTGAGGATTTTTGCTATCTGCATAGGTCCTTTCCCACCGATACATAAATCAAAAATGCGTTTCACCACAGCGGCGGCTTCCTCGTCCACAATCCATTGCTTCTTGTCGGTAGGGCTTACCATGTAGCCGTAGGGCGGCTTTGTCAGATGTTCCCCTGCCTGTCCCTGCGCCCGTTTGATTGCCCGTACCTTTTTGCTTGTATCTTTGGCATAAAAATCGTTAAACAGGTTACGGAACGGGGTAAAATCGTTGTCGCCTTTTGCGCTGTCTACACCGTCGTTGATTGCGATATATCTCACGTCACGCTCCACAAAAAAGATTTCCGTATAGTAGCCGACTTTCAGATAATCTCGCCCCAATCTTGACATATCCTTGACAATGACTGTCGCCACGTTTCCAGCTTCAATCTCCGCAATCATGCGGTTAAAATTTGGTCTGTCAAACGTCACACCCGATACGCCGTCGTCAATGAAGAAAACGGGATTTGTAAAGCCGTTGTCCGCCGCATATTTGGAGAGGACTGCTTTCTGGTTCACAATGCTGTTGCTGTCGCCCTCTAACGTATCTTCCTGCGAAAGACGGGCGTATAATGCTGTTATCTGTCCGGGCTTATATGTATTTGCTGTCATGTGTTCATTCCTCCTGTAATGAACGCCCGACAAACAGTAGTGCTAACCTTATTATAGCGTACTTAACCCTGTTTGTCATTGGGCGGTTTGACGGTTTCTGATTTTATGAGCCGTATCATCTTGTCGCGGAGCCGTTCCGATCCGCCGCAGGAGGTAGATACTTCATAGTATGTGCCGCCGATTTTGTAATAGACGGTTTCCTCTGTTGGTTTCCCTTTTTCCGGCAGATAGCCGCTGTCCTTGATTTCCAGTTCCCAATCCATTCTTTTCCCTTCCTTTCCGTATTTTCTAAATGATAAGTTTCGGAGCAAGCATAGGAAACGGGTACCCATTTCCGTAAATCTGCCCGTCCGCGCTATGGCTTGCCGGACAGATTTTGCTTGTTGGGAAGAATCCCAAACCCTCTGAAACTTCTTTCACTACCTACTACACCGCACCATACGATTTTGCCAAAGTTTTAGCGAAATTTTATAAAAAAGTTTTTCTTACTTCCTACTACGGAAAAATAATTTGGAAATGCCAAATATCTTAAAAATCAAGATTGATATAGGCTTGAGAATATGTTAGACTGTATTCGTTTCAAATTAATGTGTCAGACATAGAGAAAGAAGTGATTTGTATGTGTATCAACACCAAAAAAAGAAACAAAGCATTTCTCCATGCAAAGCCAGTAAATTGCGACAGTTGCATGGAGTAAAAGGGAGTCGCAAAATAAAAATGCTGGCTTTGCAACTTGACTATTATATCAAGGAGGAAGCCCGCATGAAATATCTTAATGCACAAGTTATTCTTCCAGACGCATTGGTAAAGGAATTGCAAACTTATGTTCAAGGAGAATATATCTATGTTCCTGTCGAACAGAAGCAACAAAAGCGTTGGGGAGAAGTTTCCGGCTATCGGCAAGAACTAAAGCAACGCAATCAGCAGATAAAAGAGGAGTATCAAAACGGTATTTCTATGGAGTGTCTATCTGAAAAATATTGCTTATCTGTATATGCTGTCCGGAAAATCATATATCAAAAGTAACCGTAAGGGGCTGCCAAGTTGCAGCCTCTTATTTTATACAAATTGTTTCGGTATTGTACGGTGTATAGAATATTTCTATGAATGGCGGTAAGATAAGAGCGAAGTATATAAATATTTTGTGAAAGGCGGCTATTATGTGTACAAGATTTGTTTATCGTGGAAATGACATGATAACAGGCTTTAATTTTGATATTGACCTTTCTGTATGGAAGCATAAAGTGATTGAAGAACGAGAACGCTTCTATATCGGGATTTTGCGACCAGACGGGGTATATCATTCTTATCATGGAGTGAATCAAAATGGGAATGTCGGAACGCTGTTATATGTGCATGGCAATCCTGCCGGAGAATATCAAAAAGGCAGAGAATTTATAACGATTGCAGATTTAACAGAACAGTTTATTAAAGCGCAAATTTCCTTTGATGATGTCCTTCAAATTGCCAAGTCAAAGAAAATTGTTTATGCGCCAGATGCGACTATGCAGGCGATGTTGTCCGATGTTCAAGGGCGTACATTAGTAATTGAACCGGGAATTGGGTATCGGGAAGAACAAAGTAAATATTCCTTGATAACAAACTATTCCTTGATGAAACCAGAAAGCACAAAAGATTTTATTGTGTCCGGCGACGATAGATATGAACGGGCATTGCCATTATTGGATAATTACAAAAGCAAGTTTTCGCTTTCCAACGCATTTGAATTGCTTTATACTGTCCGTCAAGAAGGCGAATGGGCGACCAGAGTTTCTTTTGTGTATTCAGCAAATGACCAGACAGTATATTATGTAGAAAATAACAACTTTGAACATATCAGAAAATTTAAATTTTTGCCAGTATAACAAGAAAGGAATCGTCATGCCACAGAAGATTTATCCCCGTTCAAAAGACAGGGAAACAATTTATTTAAAAAACGTTATTAGCAACCCCAATATCATAGTTGGCGATTATACAATATATAATGATTTTGTTAAAGAGCCAAGAGAATTTGAAAAGAATAATGTTTTGTATCAATACCCAATCAATCAAGATAAGCTGATAATTGGTAAGTTTTGTTCTATTGCCTGCGGAGCAAAGTTTATATTTAACAGTGCAAATCACAGTTTATCTTCTCTATCCACCTATCCATTTCCTATATTTTTTGAGGAATGGAATTTAGATGTAAAAGATATTAAAAATGCGTGGGACAACAAAGGTGATATCGTTATCGGAAATGATGTTTGGGTTGGTTATGAGGCGGTCATTTTAGCAGGTGTTACGATTGGAGATGGTGCTGTTATCGGAGCGCGAGCTGTCGTTACAAAAAACATTCCTCCATATACAATCGTTGGCGGTGTTCCGGCAAAGCCTATAAGAAAGCGTTTTTCCCAAGAAACGATTGATTTTCTGCTTAAAATAAAATGGTGGAATTGGTCTGAAGAACATATCCGACAGCATATAACCGAGATACAGTTAGGAAATATCGAATATTTGCGTTAAATTGCCGCACGACGGAAAAAGAAAAAAGCCGTCGTACAGCAATCATTACTCATGTGTAAAAATATTTTATGGACGGCTTTGAAATTCAGAGCCGCCTATTTTATTATGTGGATAAAAATGTTTATGGCGGTATCAAGGAGGTATCGCCATGTTTCTATCGGCTAACAGACAGTTATTAAAAAAATCCTGCTTCATACAGCGGAGTATTCTGCCCATGAATATGAACTATATACTCATTTAGTATGTCTTAATAATTCATATTACTTAAATGCTTATGCGGTCTTATTCTGCATGAGCGTTTGTTGTAATAGCCCCCTACTGGGAAGAAAGGGGGTGAAAAAATGAGTTATTCCGAAGATTACAAGGAGCGTATTGAGTATATGTTTGCCGCCTTTTGTAAAGTTGTTCTCCGTAATGCGGCATTTACCGCATATCGGGATTTTGGACGAAAGCAGAAACGGGAAGTATCTCTTGACTATCTGATGTCTGAAACGCCTTTTGAACCGTTTACAATGGATAGTTATTTTGAAAAATACGATAAACCGACGGTCTTTGTTGTGCAAGGACAAGAGGTTATTGTAGTAAGCGAGAGATTAGCAGACGCATTGTGCAGACTGCCGGAGCAAAGGCGCGTTGTCCTGTTGATGTACTTTTTTCTTGGCTATACAGATGAAAAAATCGGAAACGTATACGGGCGCAACAGAAGTACAGCGAATTACTGGAAGTTAGCGGCATTGAAGCAGTTGAGAAAGGAATGGGAGAAAGGCGAACATGAAGAACAAGAAACTAATACCCTTTGAAGTAATCGAAAAAGCCATTGCCAGAGAGCCGGAAGCGGTAGACACAGTGTTGCGGCACTATACCGGACGTATAAAGTACCTGTCTACCTATCAGGGGCATATCAACGACGATATACAGGACAGATTAAAGTCAAAACTGGTGGAAGCTATATTGAAGTTCCGTTTTGACCGATAAGAGGTAGCAAAAACAGAAAAAGCTGTCAAGGGTAAACTTTGCGCTTTGCGCCCTTGACAGCTTTTTCTGCCTTTGCTGATGGGCAGTCAAGAGGACGAAATCAGTAAACTGCTTTCGCCCTCAATTTATTATGGGGATTGTTACGCAGTAGGGGGTATTTTACCCTTGATTTATGCGACTTTGTGGGAGTTGAAATGACGGAGCAAGAGTTTTATATGTCTGCCCTCAAAAATGGCATTCTATTACGTAACGCAAGTCAACATATTAGCTAAGAAATTTTTACTTTTACGTTGCTAGTTTCCTATCAAAATAGTATAATATGAGTTGGAAAAAGGGAGGTGTTTTAATTGAAACAAAATTCATATAATCAAGGTAATTGTAATTATGATGTTAATATTGGCGAAAATTCTAGCAATATACAAATACAACAAGGAACAGTTAATTCATCACAAATTCAAACAATAAATGAAGTTTTTAATTATGAAAACGCTATGCGGATACTAAATGAAATTTCTAAATATAAGTCTATGTTTGCTGATGTATATGGTGAAGATAGTAAAATTGCCGAAGAAACGTTGGACGAAGCTATTAAGGCAGTGGAAAAGAAAGAAAAGCCTTCAAAAATTAAGACAGCTTTATCTGTCTTAAAAGATATTACTTTACGAGTATCAAGCAGTTTGATTGCAACAGGAATTTTAGGATTATTAAAACAACTAAATTTATAAGGGGTCGTTTATGTCGAAAATAGTTATTGAGTTACAACAGGAAGCTTTAAAAAGTGATTTTGATATTTTGAATTTACTCAGAAAAGCGTATCTTGTTGCAAGAAAGTTAAAATTAAATGAGTTTGAAAAATGGATAGATAGTGAATTAAATGGATATAAAAATTTAGATAAAATACCAGATTACAGGCTGTTAAGAGGTGAGGTAAAGGCGTGGAATCCATATCATGGTTGGATTCCAGTAATCTTTGAAGATGATATTGAAAGTATAACTACTCATTCTGCATCAGATACAATATCTAGTTTGCTAAATGTTTATGAAAATTCAGAGAATAGGACTGCAATTTTGCCATTTAATGCTTCTATGAATAACTATTTATCAAAACATGGTGGTTTTCACACTAAATATGCATTGATGATTGGAACTAATCAAATATATAATATTATAGAGCGTGTTAGAAATATTATTTTGGATTGGTCTATAACATTAGAAGAAAATGGGATATTAGGAGAGGGGCTACAATTTAGTAACACAGAGAAAGAAATAGCCAATAATACTCCTGTTATCAATCATTATATCAATAATTTTTGGGGAGATGTTAGTAGCACGCAAATACAACAAGATACAAAAGAATCCATACAAGAGCAATAAACGATGGGGCATGTATGTTTAAAACAATACATGCCCCATTTTGCACCCTGTTTGTCAGCGTTGATGATAAGTTGTTGTAAATACTTCCTTATCACTGTAAAACTAAGGGTTTCAGCGATTTTGAGTTGCGATTTACTACAAATTTACTACAAATTTGCTACGCATAATACGGAATAATACTTGATAATACGTTTTGTGCGACATCTAATTTTAATATTTTGTACTTCAAGGACACTTTCCAAGTGAGAATTTGGGAGTGTCCTTTTGTTATGGTCGAAAAATAAAATTGGAGGTAGAAATGATGAACAACACAGCGTTAAGAGCAGGGGCGCAGAGCGCCGACAACACACACATGGTTTTTTACAACGAGGAACATGAGAAGTTTTATTATAAGAAATTGGAACAGGCGAGGTATCAGGACTGTTATCACAAGGCTTTGATCTACATTCTCAGCATTTCAGAGGACACAAGAAATCATTTCAGTCAGATTTATGATATTAAGTCCGGGTACATCAAGCCGGAATGTCTGCATCAGGGCTGGCAGACCAGCGGCAGTGTAAAAGTTGTCAGACTGGCATTTAACCTTTACACGGACGGAATGCCAAGCGTTGATGATTATGAGAGCAGGGACGAGCAGGTAAGCGAGTGCAGGGAGTATTCCGTGAGTGACATTTTCTGCTACGGTTACGCAATGTACTTCTGGCAGGGCATTCAGCTCCGTTATCCGGAATACTGTCAAAAGCCGAAGCCCATTGAAGAAATCCTTGCGGAAATGGAGAGGAAACGTGCTGAAAATTCGACTGATGGGAACAA